>Ga0082212_10000022_pt1 | contig 215529 bp, 191 predicted proteins | sample TergutNt197P3_FD_71548 | JGI IMG/M metagenome (GOLD analysis project Ga0082212, IMG submission 71548) | Neocapritermes taracua P3 segment gut microbial communities from Petit-Saut dam, French Guiana - Nt197 P3 | ecosystem: Host-associated > Arthropoda: Insects > Digestive system > Gut ... | reverse complement strand
CATCCTGGGGCTGTATTCGGTCCCAAGGGTTCGGCTGTTCGCCGATTAAAGTGGCACGCGAGCTGGGTTCAGAACGTCGTGAGACAGTTCGGTCCCTATCTGTCGCGGGCGAAGGATATTTGAGAGGCGCTGTTCCTAGTACGAGAGGACCGGAATGGACGTACCTCTGGTGCACCGGTTGTCGTGCCAACGGCACAGCCGGGCAGCTATGTACGGTTTGGATAAACGCTGAAAGCATCTAAGCGTGAAGCCATCCTCAAGATAAGATATCCCTCTGATTTATCAGGTAAGACCCCTTGAAGAACACAAGGTTGATAGGCTCAATGTGTAAGCGTCGCGAGGCGTTTAGCTTGCGAGTACTAATCGGTCGAGGGCTTAACCTAACGGCAATTGACAGTTGACAATTGATAGTTGACAGTTGATTGCGTAGAAATAAGTCAATTTAATCAGAAACTCAAGAGTAATTTGTTTTGTTGTATATGCTATTCAATTTTCAAGGAACTTTCTTCAGTTCCTTTTTAGTCAATGTTTATAGCGATGAGGGTCCACCTGTTCCCTTCCCGAACACAGTAGTTAAGCTCATCTGCGGCGACAATACTTGGTTGGCGACGACCCGGAAAGATAGCACGATGTTGACACCATAATTAAATCAAACAAGAGCAAAGGCGTCGGTGGCTTTACCGCCGAGCAGTTTGCTTGACGTTTGCAAAAAGCAACTCCACGAAAATGGGGTTGCTTTTTTGTCGCGGGTGTGGTAAAATGAATACAGAGGTGATGATAATGAATGATATGACTATCAATGTTAATGCTTTACCTGAACAGCTTATGCAGTTCTTTCCTTGTAAAGAAGTAAGAGTACAAGAGCGTGACGGCGGAGTATTCCTTTCTGACGCGGATAATTGTGGCGCCCCCGAAAGCGTGTCTGTTCGTAGCATTGAAGAACTGAACAGTGAATTGAAAAAAGCAGAGGAGCGTTCTGAAAACCCCAACACAAAATGGATTTCGAGCGAGGACTTTTTTGAACGTGCGAGGTCAAATTTGTGAGATATAGCGTTAAATTCATGGATTCAGCCGTGAAAGATTATAACGATATCGTAGAATACCTGTCACAATTTTATCCGTCTACGCCTAAAAATTTTTTAAACGAACTTGATGTGCGGGTTGAGCAGCTTAAAGATTTTCCTTATTCATATCCGGTTTTTCGTCCAATTCCGCGCTACAGGCGTGCGATTGTTATGAAATATGTGCTTTTTTATAAAGTTTTCGATAATCGCGGAATCGTGGAAATACATCGTATAATACATACGGCACAGAATATTCCCGAAATGATTGAATAACGTACGACCCGAAAAAAATCACTTCGCAAAAAACGAAGTGATTTTTATTTTATAACTATCTCAAAATTTTCACAATTTCACCGAACTTAATTCTAATTCTATTCTGTTTACCAACCCTCAACTTATCCAACAATACGTTATCGTTACACTTGAGCGTTTTAGTATCCCCTTCAAGCTCGACGATAACCTTGCTGTAGCGAATACGCCCTTTTTGACGGCGCGCCTTGCGTGAAAGGTCAACAGAGCCTTTGTATCCGGGGGAGCTTCTCCCCATCATGTTTCCGCGCAGAACATTGGCTTCTTTTTTTCTCAATACCTTTACGGTAACGTCCTTACCTTTATAAACCGCAGATACTATCCCATAGCCGATAAAGAACAGCAGTACCGCTCCCGCCGCAATTCCCAGCACCGTTATAAACACGTTCCAACCGGAGCCGAACCCGTTAGGTGTATATTCACAGCCCGTAAATACTACCGCCATTGCGACAAGCGCAAGCATTTTGATTCTTCTTTTCATGTATTCTCTCCCTTAATTTAATAAAGTTATTTTTATTGTCTTTCGGCTCTTAAACAGCTATGTATTCGCCGGCAGAACAAACATTCGCTATATCGAGCGTATAATCATAATTATGTTTCAGACCCGCCGAAGCGAGTGTGCTGACGGTATGAGCAAATGCCGTTTCGGGCGTATTGTTCTCGCGGGATAAATGTGCAAGAACAACCCGCGTCGCCCCGTTTTCAATGAGCTTTTGTATGTAATCCGCGCTATCCTTATTAGACAAATGTCCTATACGAGAAAGGATTCGTTCTTTTGTAAAAGCGGGATACTTTTTATTGTTTCGCAGTAATACGGGGTCATAATTTGATTCTATTAAAACAAAATTCGCGCCGAGCGTTGCGGAGCGTACCTCATCGGTTATCTCGCCCAAATCTGTTATATAAGCGATTCTATAGCCGTTCGAGAGCGTTACGGTGTACCCAACGCTTTGAACCGAATCGTGCGGCGTTTCAAACGCCTTAATATTATAATCGGAAATAAAGTCACAAATACTTTCTGTAGTAAAAAGTCTTTCGGGGTTATACATAAACCCTTTTTTCAAAATCGCCCCACAGGTACCCGCAGAAGCGAATACGGGCGTATTGTTATGTTTAGTGAATTGGAATAAGCCTTTAACATGGTCGATATGCTCGTGGGTAATCAGTACCGCTTTTACTGCAGAAAGCTCTGTATCGTGAAGCGACAAATATTCGCAAAGCTGTTTATAACTGCAACCGACATCAATTAAAATACCGTTTTTTTTATCGCCTACAAAGGTAGAGTTTGCCGAGCTTCCGCTACATAATGGCGCAATAAACATTTTATACTCCCTCTAAACAATTTTAGCTATCGAATCCACCGCGTCGGGAAATTTCCGCTTCACAATATCCGCGCCCAATTCGCGGAGCTTTTTGTCCATGTTCTCGTAACCGCGCTCTATATGCTGTATCTCTTCAATTTCGGTAATTCCGTCGGCACAAAGCCCCGCTATAATCAACGCCGCGCCCGCGCGCAAATCGGCAACCTTTACCGGCGCGCCGGTAAGCCGCTCAATTCCTTCAATTACCGCAACCTTTCCGTCAACCGATATATCCGCGCCCATTCTACGCAGCTCGTCAACGTAACGGAACCGATTATCAAATATGCCCTCGGTCAAAATACTCGTCCCCTTAGCGAGGGTCAGTAAAGCCGCAAACTGTGGTTGCATATCGGTGGGGAAGCCCGGATGCGGCATTGTTTTCAGATTTGTGCGTTCGTAAGAATCGCTCCCTATCACACGCACGCTCTCGTCGCGCTCTTCAATAATTGCGCCGACCTTACGAAGCTTAGAGGTTATGGGTTCCAAGTGCTTGGGAATAATCCCGTTTACGGTGACGTCGCCTTTGGTTGCCGCCGCCGCAATCATATATGTCCCCGCCTCAATTTGGTCGGGAATAATAGTATAATGCGTCCCTTTAAACCTTTTAACGCCGCGGATTTTTATTACGTCGGTTCCCGCGCCGATAATGTTCGCGCCGATTGAGTTCAAAAAATTGGCTAAATCGACTATATGCGGCTCTTTTGCGGCATTTTCGAGAATGGTCAAGCCGTCCGCCTTTACCGAGGCGAGCATAGCGTTAATTGTCGCGCCGACCGTAACCTTATCAAAGTAAATCTGCGTTCCTATCAGCTTGTCCGCCGATATCTCCACGATACCGTGTTCAATTGTGTATTCTGCCCCGAGAGCCTTAAAACACTTTAAATGTTGGTCAATCGGGCGGTCGCCTAAATCGCACCCGCCGGGCATCGAAACCTTAGCGTGATTAAATTTAGAAAGTAAAGTTCCCAAAAAATAATACGACGCCCGCATATGACGCGCTAATTCATAAGGAACAACCGTGTCTTTAATATGTTTAGGGTCAATTCTTATTGTGGATTTATCTAAAAGTCTTACATCGGCGCCTATGTGACGAAGAATCTGTAAGTCTATAGTAACGTCATTAATTTGGGGTACGTTTTCGATAACGCAAACGTCGTCCGCTAAAATCACCGCGGGGATTATAGCAACGGCGGCGTTTTTCGCCCCGCTTATATTAACGCTTCCGCGAAGACGTTTACCGCCGTTTATAATAAATTTGTCCAATTCGCTTACCTCTGTATATATTATCATTTAAGACTAAAAGAGTATACCATAATTTTACAAAGAAATAAAGGGTTTTTTAATAAAATCATCATTTTTACTATATTATTATAGGAATCGAAGGTAAATTTATACGTAACCCATAATTTACTTAATTAATCTGTTTCTTCTTCATCACCCGTAGGGATTGTGATAATTCTTATAGTTTCAATAAAAATGTTGCTTTTAGGGCGAGAATTTAATCCTTTCCCGTTGCCGAGAATGGGGTTTTCGTCATCAATCGCGTTTCCTGCAACGACTTCAACGGCGGAAATCTTTTCTAAAAGCTCCCACCCCGAGATTAACTGTCCGAAGACGGTAACCGTTTCGTCAAGCATTGGGAGTCCGCCGCGCTCTGCATACCTTTCCTTGACGGCGTTCGGAAACCCTTCGAGCATTTTTAAAAGCGCGGTATATTCTAAAAGCTCTTCTTTGCTGAAATCGTCTTCCTGTGCTTTATCCAAAACTTCTTTAAGCTCCGCCGCCTTTGCCTCAACGTCAACGGGTTCATTTTCCGTAACTACGAAGAATTGTCGGTAGTTTTTACCGTTTTCCGGGTCGCTCGCGAAACAAAGCGCGCCGAAAAAGTTCCTCGCGTTATTGTGGGTTTCGATATCGAACATTTCTTCGGGCGGTATTGTGCTGTCGCTTCCGTCAATGTTAAGCGCGCCCCCTTGAATAAGCGTGTTTTTCAAAACGCGATGAAGCGTTTTTCCGTCATAATAGCGATTATTAGCGGACGTCGTAAACTCGGATATTGCCGTAGGCGCGATATCATCAAATAGAATAAAGGTCAGTTCGCCTTCAAAATCGGCAAACTTAATTACTGCGTAAGTATCCCCCGGCTTAAGCGAGCTTACCGTTTTCATATTCCCCTGTGGCGCGCCGGCTTTTTTACAACTCGCGAATGTAAAAAAACCTAATGAACATACTAATAAAACGAGAAGAGCTTTCATAATCGGGTTTCTTTTTTTCATCATCATCGGTTTCCTTAAAAATTATAAAAATTATTTGTTAATATCCATTATATATAAAAATTTTTATAAAGTCAATAATTTATTAATAATTCTTGTTGCATTTATTAGAAAAATATGTTAAAATGAGTATTAAGTTAAATAATTAGGGGGGTATTGCGTTTTGAAAATTTTATATGCGGCGAGTGAAGCACAGCCTTTTGCAAAATCGGGGGGACTCGCAGACGTTGCGGGGTCGCTTCCTAAGGCGTTGGTCAATGAGGGGGTCGAATGTACGGTTATAATGCCCTATTATAAAAATTCAATTCCTCAAGAGCTACAAGACGATATTAAGTTCGTTACTCAATTTTACGTTCCGGTCGGGTGGCGTTGTCAATATTGCGGAATGTTTAAAACGGAAATAGCGGGGGTAACTTATTATTTATTGGATAACGAGTATTATTTTAAGCGCGATTACGGACTTTACGGTTATTTCGACGACGCAGAAAGATTTGCGTTTTTTTCCCGCGCCGTTTTGGAAGCGATTAAACAAACGGGCGACATTCCCGACATCATAAACGCAAACGATTGGCAATGTGCTTTAATCCCGGTTTATTTTAATATATACTATCGTTATCAACACGATATGAGAAATATACGCAATGTATTTACCATACACAATATTCAGTATCAAGGGAAATACGGCTATGATATACTCGAGGATATTATAAGTATTCCGCGTCATCTTGCGTCGTTGGTTGAATATGACGGAAGCGTTAACTTCATGAAGGGGGCATTTGAGGTCGCCGATAAAATAACGACCGTCTCCCCGTCATATGCCGACGAAATAGGCGAAGCGTGGTGCGCGCACGGACTCGACCGCGCTTTAGCAAATAAAAAATACAAAACCTGCGGCTTTCTCAACGGGATTGACGTCGACGAGTATAACCCCGCAACCGACCGCGATATTGCCGAAACCTTTTCGATTAAGAAGAAAACCGGCAAAAAAACCTGTAAAGCCGAGCTTTTTGAAAAAGCGGGGCTCCCGATTGACGACGCAAACACCGCCGACACCGGCGACGAGCCGGTTATAGGAATCGTTTCCCGCCTTGTTCAGCATAAGGGACTCGATTTAATCAAGGGGGTGTTCGACGAAATCATGGGGCTTGGATTTAAAATGATTATATTGGGAACGGGGGAAAACGAATACGAGACGTTCTTCCACGATATGCAAAACCGTTTTCCCGGGCGGGTCTCCTTCACCTGTGGTTATGTACCCGATTTATCAAAAATGATATACGCCGGCGCGGATATGTTTTTGATGCCGAGCTGGAGCGAGCCTTGCGGTTTGGCTCAAATGATTTCGCTTCGCTACGGTACAATCCCCGTGGTAAGGGCGACGGGCGGACTCAAGGATTCGATAATCGACTGTGGCGAAGACCAAGGAACCGGCTTCACGTTCCACGATTATAACGCCCATCATATGCTCGACGCGCTTAAACGCGCTCGCGAATGTTACGACGACAAAAAAGCATGGAACGCCCTTATGAATAGGGCGATGAAAGCGGATTTCAGTTGGGGAAAATCCGCAAAGCTTTATATAGGGCTTTATGAAGAATTGTGCAGTTGGGGGAGAGACAGTTGACAATTGACAGTTGACAGTTGACAGTTTAGTTTTGCAATTCGACTATCATATCTCTGTAGTATGCCGCCTGTTCAAAATCGAGAAGCTTTGCCGCTTCCTTCATAAGCGCAGTATATTTTTTGATAAGCGTGTCTTTTTCGGACTTTGTGAGCTTTTTCCTTTTGCCCTTGCCGCTTTTTTTATCAGAGTCGTCTTTGCGTGTAATTTCGAGAACGTCGCGCACATTTTTGATTATTGTTTTAGGAACGATGTTGTTTTCTTTATTAAAAGCCTCTTGAATTTCGCGGCGGCGATTTGTTTCGCGGATTGCCGCCTCCATCGAGCGGGTCACCGAATCGGCATACATTATAACTTCGCCGTCTGCATTGCGGGCGGCTCTTCCTATTGTTTGAACGAGCGAGGTCTCGCTTCGTAAAAAGCCTTCCTTGTCCGCGTCGAGAATTGCGACTAATGACACCTCGGGGAGGTCGAGACCCTCGCGCAAAAGGTTTATCCCCACCAAAACGTCAAATTCACCCAACCGCAAATCCCGTATAATTTCCATACGCTCCATTGTGTCTATGTCACAGTGCATATAGGTCACCTTAACGTCGAATTTTTTTAGATAATACGTTAAGTCCTCCGCCATTTTTTGGGTCAACGCGGTTATTAAAACACGCTCTTTTTTTTCCGCGCGCTTATTTATCTCAAAAAGCAAATCCTCTATTTGTCCTTCAACCGGCTTTACGGTAATCTTTGGGTCTAATAATCCGGTCGGGCGTATAACCTGTTCGGTGATTCTCGCGCTTTTTTCTTTTTCAAAAGCCGACGGCGTTGCCGATACGAAAACAACTTGATTCACTTTTTTGTAAAATTCGTCGAAATTCATAGGGCGGTTGTCGTAAGCGGACGGAAGCCTAAACCCGTAATCGACAAGGTTCTTTTTGCGACCGAAATCTCCGCCGTACATTCCGCGCACCTGTGGAAGAGTTACGTGGCTCTCGTCAACCATGAGTAGGTAATCGTCGGGAAAATGGTCAATAAGCGTAACGGGGGTGCTTCCCGGTTTTCTTCCTGCCAATATGCGGGAATAATTCTCGATTCCTTTACAGGTGCCTATTTCGCGGAGCATCTCCATATCGTACATAGTTCGCTGTGCAATTCTTTGCGCCTCGATAAGCTTGTGTGAATTTGTGAAAAGCTCAACCTGTTCCTCCATCTCCTTGCGAATATCCTCGAGCGCGTTCTCGAGCCGCTCTTTATCAACGATATAATGAGTAGCGGGAAAAATCACGGCATGACTCATTTGGTTGAGCGGCTTTCCCGACACAACCTCTATTTCCGAAATTCTTTCTATTTCATCACCAAAAAATTCAATTCTCAACGCTCGCTCTACCGGATTTCCGGCGGGAAATACCTCAACCACATCGCCGCGAACGCGGAATTTATTTCGCGTAAAGTTGACGTCGTTGCGCTCGTATTGAATCCCGACTAATTTACGCATAACGTCGTCTCGCGATATTTCCATACCCTTTCGCAATGAGATAACATTAGAGCGATATTCCTCCGCTCCGCCTATCGAAAATATACAGGATACGCTCGCAACGATAATAACGTCGCGCCTTTCCGCCAACGAGAACGTAGCCGAGTGTCGAAGGCGGTCAATTTCGTCGTTTATTGCCGAGTCTTTTTCAATAAATGTATCGGTTCCGGGGATATACGCCTCCGGCTGATAATAATCATAATAGCTGACAAAATATTCGACGGCGTTGTTCGGGAAAAACTCTTTAAACTCGCCGCACAATTGGGCGGCGAGGGTTTTATTGTGCGCCAAAACGAGCGTCGGACGATTGACGCTCGCGATTATATTAGCCATTGTGAAGGTTTTACCTGAACCAGTTACGCCCATAAGGGTTTGCTCGCGGTCGCCGTTTAAAATGCCGTTCACTAAGTCGTCAATAGCGTGAGGCTGGTCACCGGTCGGTGAAAATTGTGATTTTAATTCAAATTTGTTCATAAATTTCTCCAAAAACGCTTGACTTAAATATTACATTGTGGTACAATGTAATCACAAGGATAAACGAACAAAGGCATACCGTGTAAGCGGTTAGCTGAACAAAATTTAGTCGAAAAAACAACTACTTTTGGACAGGCGGTTGTTTTTTCATTTCTATGACAATTTGCAGAAGCACATATAATTTAAGTAATTCTACTACCATATCCATGAGCATTACCTCCTTTCGTTGAACTTTTGCCCGAAAGAAGTTCAGCCAACCGCATACCGCGAAGGTATACCCTTGTACAATGTTGATTATATCACATTATGCGTAGCTTTGTCAATAATTATTTTTACTCTTTGCAGCCTCTTTAACAGCAACCTATCTAAATTCCATAAACCCGGCTTCTCTCATTGAAGTTATACCGTCTCTGCCGACTACAATGTGGTCGATTAACTCAACCTCCATCCTTATATAAATATCGCGTATGCTTATTGTTGAATCGACATCGGCGCGGGAGGGGATACAGCTCCCTGCGGGGTGATTATGCGTTATTACCAAACGGCTGCAATTTTTTTCGATAATTGAACGGGTGATTTTCCTTAACGGAATTTTGACGTCGCCTAATTTCCCGTCACATATCTTCTCGTGTGCTATGAGCTTTAAATCATCTGTCAGATAAAGACAATGAAACTCTTCTTCAACAGAGCCGACAAAAAGCGCGGAACAAAACTCTTTTAACCGGTCAGAATTAAAAAGCGTTTCGAGTTCTTCCTGCGCCTGTTTCTTTACATATAGCTTTGAAAACATTCGTGTAAAACAAATAAGAGCCGCGGCGTTTTGCCCAACCCCGTCAACCTTCATAAGCTCGTTATAATCGGCATTCATTACACCGGCGAGAGAGCCGAATTCTTTTATAAGTAAATGCGCCGTAGCGTTGGTATCGCCGCGCGGAATTGCATAATACAGTAAAAACTCTAAAGGCTCATGCTCCGGGAGATGTTCTATTCCGCTCTTAAGATACTGTTCTCTTTTTCGTTGTCTGTGTCCGTGGTGAAGATGTGTCGGTTTTGGTTTCGGTTTATCCATCTTGACTCCTTAACGGATAAATTTTACATTGAACGTGCTTGTGCGTGCGGTGTGAGATTTATTCGTTAAGGAGTATATTACTCCTGTAGTATTGCCCCGGTATGCGCCGATGTAACAATTTTTGCGTATCGCTTTAAATAACCGGTTAATCCGTCTGTGGTTTTAACAACCTTGTTGTTTTTTCGCTCTGCAATAACAGAATCCTCAACAAGAAGCTCAATTTTACCCGCCGGAATATCGAGCGAGATAATATCGCCGTCCTCAACATAAGCGATTAATCCCCCCGCCGCCGCTTCGGGCGAAACATGACCGACCGCCGCCCCGCGACTTGCGCCCGAAAACCGCCCGTCGGTAATAAGCGCGACGGAGCCGTCTAAGTCGGTACCCGCTATTGCCGCCGTAGGAGCTAACATTTCGGGCATACCCGGCCCGCCCCTTGGCCCCTCGTATCTTATAACAACAACCTGTCCCGGTTTTATTTTGCCGCAAAGAATTGCGTCGACCGCATCCTGTTCCGAGTCAAAAGCCCGCGCTTCCCCTTTGAAAATCATCATGCTCTCGTTAATTGCGCCGCGCTTAACGACCGCGCCTTTTTCGGCGAGGTTGCCTTTCAGAATCGCCAACCCACCCGTTTTTCGGTGGGGATTATCAATTGTTCTTATTATTTCGCCGTCTGCGGACTTCGCGCTCTCGAGTCGCTTTTTGAGCGTATCTCCGCTCACAGTTAATTGGTTCAAATCGAGCAAGCCCGCGCCCTCTGACAACTCGCGCATAACCGCCTGAATCCCGCCCGCCGCGTTTAAATCCTCAATAAAGATACTACTCGCCGGGTTAAGCTTACACAATTGCGGAATCCTTTCGCTCAATTCGGAAATATCGTCAAGCGTTAAGTCTATCCCCGCTTCATTCGCTATTGCGAGAAGGTGTAACACCGTATTAGACGACGCCCCGATTGCCATATCAACGGCGAGAGCGTTGTTCAAATTTTCCTTTGTCATTATGTCGGACGGTCTGATATTATTTTTATACACCGTCGATACGGCTAATTCGCCCGTTTCCTTTGCGAGTCGAAGACGCGCCGAGGTTACTGCGGGTTCTGTTCCGTTTGCGGGCAACGAAAGCCCCAACGCCTCGGTGAGACAGTTCATCGAGTTAGCGGTATACATTCCCGAGCATGAGCCGCAGGTGGGACAGGCGTTGTCCTCGAACTCTTTTATGTCGTTATCGTCTATTTTGCCGCTCGAAAACCTTCCCACCGCTTCAAATACCTCCGAAAGTCCTACCCTTTTACCGTTGACCGTACCCGCGAGCATAGGCCCCCCGCTGACAAATATTGACGGCAGATTTAATCTCGCCGCCGCCATTAACATTCCCGGTACAATTTTATCACAGTTGGGGACAAATACAACCGCGTCTAAAGGATGCGCGGTCAACATGACCTCAATACCGTCTGCTATTAATTCGCGAGAGCTTAACGAATATCTCATGCCCTTATGGTTCATGGCGAGTCCGTCACAGACGCCTATTGTATAAAATTCAAAAGGAACGCCGCCCGCGTTGCGTATTCCGTCTTTAACCGCCTTTGAAATTTGGTGCAAGTGCATATGACCCGGCACATAATCGCTCGCCGCGCTTACAACGGCAATAAACGGCTTATTCATTTCGGAATCGGTGATTCCGAGCGATTTTAACAAGGAACGGTGCGGTGTGCGTTCGACGCCTTTCGTGAGTAGATTGCTTTGCATAGTTCAGTCCTTCTTATCCATGGTTTGTGTATTTATACTATTGCGTTCGTTTTCGGGTAAAAGCATTTTTAATTTTTTTGAGGCTTCTTCTTTGGTTTTTGCGTCGTCTACGATACCTATTGCCATTTTAATCATTGATTTGAATTGATAATCGGTCATAATATCCTCTCTTTCGATTGTCGCTGTATTCATGCAAAATCACCCCTCATTGCGATATTCTTCAAACGCTAAAATTTCATCGGGTAATGGGTCATCTTCTTCAATGTCATCCCATGTTTTCTGTTGTTTGTCGAGATAGCTTTTGGCTTGTTTTGAATATTTTGGTTTCATAAACGCTTTTATATCCTAATGTATTATACTTCGCTACATACCATTAAACCACATTTTTGCGAAAAAGTCAATCAAAATCGAGAAATTTCCACGCGGGGATTTCAAGTATTTTTGCGATTCGGAAAAGTGTGGTCAAACTGATAGCTATGATTCCGACAGGAATGACCTGCCCCGAGAGTTCTACGATGCGGTAAACAACGGGTAAATACCGTAATATAAAAAAGCAATCGCCGTTTTTATACGGCGATTATCTATTCAATATAATCATCATCTTGCTTCAATATACGCAACCAATCTCTGCGACCGTGTAAAATTCGTATAACAGATACGGTTTTTATCTCTTCGCGGATAATGTAAAATATCTTTTGTGTTTCGGCTGAAGTAACTCTAATTCCTTTTGCCGATAAAAAATCATCTTGCACAAGAGGAAAACGAGCGGGGTTTTGGCTAAGTGATTGTATTTTATTATAAATCAGAATAACACGCCGCGTTGCGGCGGTTGAATTACAGTATTCCTCGGATATATAACGATGAATTTCTCTTATATCTTTTTTTGCGGGGGACATAATTCGTATATTATAATTCATTTATTCTATTTAATTTCCCTTATAAATTCAGAAAAAAATTCATTAATATCGCTAAAATCACCATTTCTTTCTGCTTCGAGTCCTTCTTCAATTAGATTATATAGCTCATATCGTCCACAAAACTTCTCATAGGCTTCAATACTCATAACAGCTAAATCATTATGCCCGTTTTTTGTGATAAAAATGGGTTCCATTTTTGAATGACAAAACTCAGAAATTTCATTATAGTTATTCTGTAAATATGCGCTCGGTCTTATATTAGGCATAAAACTAACCTCCCCGTAATATTAACACAATAATAATATTATACCTTAATTCGGCTATTTTGTCAATCGAAATTGTTAAATTGTTAAACACCCCTGTTAATCTCTCACCTGAATATCCCGACCGCCATATTATAATACCTTTGTCGTTCATATAAAGCGGCGAGACCGCCGTTTACCTTAAGCGTCACCTCTTCAACCGTTGTGCCGCCGTCGACTAATTCATTCATACCGTTATTATGCCACCAAAAGCCCGCGCTCATCCAAGGGTAGTTTTCCGCGACATAATCGACCCCGAGCATAACCCGTTGGTCGTCTATGTAATCCGCAAATTGTTGATAATTGTACCGCCCCGTCATTTGTAAATATCCCGCCCCTTTAAACCGCATACCGTCGCCCGGTTGAGTATTGCCGAGTTTTTTTCCCGCGCAACGAGTGAAAATGGTACAAGGATTCGGCACAATCGCAAATGAACACGACTCATAGTCCGAGCCGTCCGCAATTTCTTTCGTATATTTGCCGCGAAGGGATTCGTGGGTGCATTGGCTTATAAAATGTCGAACACGCCCGGGTGTTATAATGTCAAATCGCTCTAGCGTATTGTTCAAATCTTCTATTAATTCGGGTGTAAGCGCGTCGTCAAACCACCCCATTTGCTTTAAATGTCCCGAGGTAATGCCGGTTTTTATATACAAAGGGTCGCCGGGATAATCAATTACGCCGACTAAGTACAAAAGGATTTCTATAAAATTAAAAATATCAATATTCCCGTTGTCGAAAAAGTCATACAGCACAAATTGTTCGGGGGTCAACTCCTCAAGCCCGACTATATGCTGCAGTATATTTAATCCGTCAAAAATTGTATACTCGTGCCTTTCGATTTCGGCGGCACTCGTCGGAATTGTCGCAAATAATACAGACATTATAATAAGTAAAGCTATTATACGCGTCTTCATACGAATCCTCCACAGTCGGTTGGTTTAACTAATGGTAATTCCGTATCTTACCTAAAAACTAATACCGCTAAATCATACAACCGTTGTCGCTCCGCTAATCCGTTATATCCTCCGTTCACCCTACGCGTTACCTGTTCAACGGTCGGGTTTGTATCGAGAAATGCGTTCATTTTAGCGTTCTGCCACCAAAAACCCGCGCTTAACCAAGGGTAGTATGCGGCAACATAATCGACCCCCTCCATAACCCTTTGGTCGCCGATATAATTTGCAAACTGTTGATAATTCCACCTCCCGGTCATCTGTAAATATCCCGCGCCCTTGTATCGGGGGCCGTCGCCCGGCAGAATATTGCCTAAATCTTCTCTAAATTCATAATCCATACCGCTCGCAAGCTCCCTCGTCCAACGCCCCATTCCCGATTCGTGTGAACATTGGCTTATAAAATGCCTGACCCGATTTACGGTTGTGATATTGAAGGTTTTTAATGTTTTGTTTAAATCGTTTAAAAGCGTCGGCGTAAGTGCCGATTCTACCCACCCCATCTGTCTTAAATGTCCCGCAGTAATAACGTCGCCGAAAGGAACCGAATCCCGCTGTTTTGTCGGTCTTCCGGGGTCGACAGCCGTCCTCGGGTCTTCCCATTGTTCGGGTATGAGCTTAGGGGGGTTCCCCACCTCGTTATCCATTCCCAACAGATACTTCAATATTTCAACAAAATTGAAAATATCAATATTTCCCGTGCCGAAAAAATCATACAAGGCGTTTTGCTCGGGGGTCAGCTCTTCCATTCCGGCTATATGTTGTAATATATTTAATCCGTCAAAAATAGTAAAATCGTATTGCTCGTCCGCATAAGCGTTTATGAAAACGCCCGATACAAAAACCGATACAATAATAAGTAAAGATATTGCCTTAAGCTTCATTATGTATACTCCTTGAAGGAACCGGTTCGCAAATAATCAAGTTATTTATTTACAGTTCCTAACCACTTAAAAGTGGCGGTTTATTTTTCTTCGCCTACCAAGGAAAGAATGTACTGCTCTCCGTCGGGCTGTATGCCTTTCTTCCGTGGTATTCCGTGAAATCTGCACATACCGTTCATGTAATCAAAAGTCCAATTGAAGAATTGCATAAGAGTATGGGTACTTTTTTAAACTGTATGCATTTTTCATTGCAACTTCAATGACTACTGCGCCACGAGCAGTAAACTTAACTTGTGCCATCAGCCATTATTCCCCCAAACATCGGCAATAAGTTCACGCCGCCAAACACACCGCAGTTATTTCTGTCCTCAAGGTTTCTTAATTCTTTGAGTTCTTCTTTTTTATCCCCTACATACAAGACTTCTCCGGTTCTGGGCGAATCGCTTTCCCCGTCCATGCACATAAGAATATACTCATCGGGGAATTTTTCCATTGCATCGACCATGGTCATGCGTAAACCGTCAATTTTTCGCGGCATAACAAACACCTCTTTTCTATGCTGTTGTTCTTATATTTATTATACTGCTATCGACCTCGTTTGTCAACACTTTTTCATCTTGTATCGACACTGCATCGACACCGTTCGGCGCAATAAAAAATTGCTGTTTTTGACAGCAATTATGACAATAACGCCGATAATTTAGGCGGCAAAAGCTTCTAATCGGATTTGAACCGATGACCTCTCGCTTTATAATGGGGCTACGCCCCAAACCCCCTCGACCGCGGCGGGAAACCCGCCTTGTCTCGCTAAAGACGATTTAACCGATTTATTATAGCAAAATAAAAAAGCTTCTAATCGGATTTGAACCGATGACCTCATCCTTACCAAGGATGCGCGCTACCTACTGCGCCATAGAAGCAAATAAGAACGGTTTATTCAACAACAAGCAATATATGCCTACAGAACATATACTCGACATTAACATATAATTCACAACATCTCGCAACATCTCATAACAATAAAGTGAATTATATCATAAAAAAAGCAGCTTGTCAATATTTTTTTATCAACTTTTATAAAATATTTATAAAAAATACTTGACAAAAGCGGAAAATCATGTTATTATACATCTGCTGTTCTAAAGACAGTGGGCGGGGGATAAAGCTTTTTTATTCCCGGAAGTCCCGCCGAGGAATGGGGTTATTATGTATTTATACCCTTTTCCCGTTCGGGAGAAGGTTTTTTTACGGAACAGACTTTATATGAAAGGAGATGTAAGAATATGCCGAGTAATAAGATTTTAAAGCAAAAAGAGCAACAGGTTAATGAACTCGCGGAAAAGCTGAACGGCTCCGCCTGTGGCGTTTTAGCGAACTATAAAGGGATTAATGTTGCCGATGATACAAAGCTTCGCGAAGAAATGCGTAAAGCAGATGTTGATTATTTTGTTGTAAAAAACTCAATTTTGAGCCGCGCATTTGAAAAGGCGGGTCTCGCAGAGCTTAATGTACACCTCACCGGTGAAACGGCAATCGCGCTTTCCAAAGAAGATATCATCATCGCGCCCAAAATCATACACGAGCGGGTTGAGGCGTCTAAAGGCGTGTACTCTATTAAAGCGGGGTTCATTGAGGGGAAAGCGGTTGACGCGGATACAATTATCGAATACGCTAAGCTTCCGAGCAAGGAAGTTCTTGTGTCGAAGCTTCTGTTCATGTTACAATCGCCCGTGCAAAGACTCGCAATCGCACTCAGCGAGATTGCAAAAAAAGGCGCGGACGGTTCAGAGCCGCCACCTGCGGACGATTCCGCCGCATAAGCAACAATTAAGCAATGTAAAAGTAAACGCGGATATATCCGCATAAAATTCAAAACACATATTTTAAAGGAGAATTATTATGTCTGAAAAAATTACGGCAATGATAGAAGAAGTAAAGAATCTATCGGTATTAGAGCTTAACGATTTAGTTAAGGCTCTTGAGGAAGAATTTGGCGTTTCGGCGGCGGCTATGGTAGCGGCGGGCCCGGCGACGGGCGGCGGCGGCGGCGCGGCTGAAGAAAAGACCGAGTTTGACGTTATTTTGGCGAGCTTCGGCGAAAAGAAAATGGACGTTATTAAAGCGGTTAAAGACGTTATCGGCTTAGGCTTAAAAGAAGCTAAGGAATTTGTTGAATCGGCTCCTAAGGCTATTAAGGAAGGAGTTTCAAAAGCGGAAGCTGACGAACTCAAGGCGAAGATTGAAGCCGCGGGCGCAACCGTTGAATTAAAGTAGAGTTAAACAAGAGCTACAAAAATACTGCATAAAAAAATCCCCGAATATATCGGGGATTTTTTATTATGCTTTATTGCTTACTTATTCAGCTTTAGGCTTTGTCAAGCGGACTGCTCGGCGGCACAGCCACCGACACCTCCGCTCTTATTCAGCTTTAGGCTTTGTCAAGCGGACTGCTCGGCGGCACAGCCACCGACACCTCCGCTCTTATTCAGCTTTAGGCGCGGGGGCAATATGCTTACCGGTGATTGCAATTCCGTCCATTTTAACGAGGTACAAAAGAACTTCAATAAAACAGAATATTGTCGGCTCTCCGGCTTCAAAACCCTCGGGGCTTATAATAGCGGCTTTCATCGCTTGTTCCGCCGTTACATTGTCGTTGCCCTTAAGGATAACACAATCGCTAACCTTAACGAGGTACATAAGAATTTCCATAGCGTCAAAGATTGTTACATCGTCATTGCCAAGAATACCGCCTAATATTAACCATTCCTTGTCTTTATTGCATATGGGACAATCGTATTCTAAGCAGGGGGTTTTTCCCGGGCCGGCTTCGCATTTTGACGGGGGAGGAGGGGGAGGCGGAGGAGTCGTTGTTACGTCTGTACACGTCGGGCAACCCGCGACGCCGCATTTGCCGTTAGGAGGGAAACATTTTTTACAACCGCAGAGTTCACATTTTCCGTGTTCAATTCTGTCTATACCGCTTTTTGTGAAATCTTCTCTGTATTTTTTAGGGAAGCATTGCGCGCAACCGCAAACCTGATGCGCGTCAAATACCGTACAGTTGCACCCGCCACAGTTTACACAGTTGAGCTTATCACAACCGTTACATCTGTCACAGCGTTTTTTGTATTCGCCGTTTGCATCTTTTTCGGTAAAGCATAAAGAATATTCAACCGTTATTTTTGTGATGTTTGTTCCGGGCTTATATTTAATCATATTAGCACCGCCCGATTGTGACCAAAAGTCATGTTCAACCTGTGTTCCCGCGCCGAGCTTCAACAACTGATGAGGCTCCCACCAAGCGTTGTACACAGACGCCGACGCAAATCCTTCTTGTACATCGTGCGGACATAACCAATCTTCCGGTGTACAATGTCCGCCGACACCGTGGTAACACTTCTTATTAGGGTCGGGATGGTCTGCTAAGCATATGGGGTCGTCGTCTCTCGCTATGAACCAGGGGCGAACATAATGGTCTAATAAAGGCGCGTTTTCTTCGTTAATTTCAACCTTTTTAACGGTGAAAGCTACCTCTCTGAACGGGCCGTTGATATTCTTTATCGCGCCGCCCGGGTTAATTTCATCTTCCTTATCTCCCGAAATTGTACCGTATTGACCAACTCTGATATCCGAAAGAGCTTCAAGTACACAGCATTTGTCGTTAGATGTACAGGTCGGAAGGTGACGCTGTAGAATAGTTGTTGTCTGTTTATAGGTTTTATTTGTATCGTCTACTTTTATATTAATTTTTTCGCTTTCGTGGAAATCGTCCCAACCGGTATCAGTGTTGCCTTCATAGCCGCCAGCCCAAATGACTCTCGCCTGTAACACGACGTCCAAGCAACCGTTACATTCGGGGTCTTTACAGGTGGGGCAGAAGTTTTCTACGCAAACCGGACATTCCGGTTTTTTACAGGTTCCGTCTTCACAGGTTCCGCTACCGTCAACGCTTACCATAAATTTAACGGTTATCAATTCGGTTGAAGCGGCGAAGCTAAGCATACGACCGCCCCATTCGCCGCCGTCAACATCGTCAACACCTTGAACATGGGCGTTATTGACGTCCCAAGCGTTCCAGAATTGGATATCGGCGTAACCGTCTAATATCGGGTTGCCTTGTGAAATAAACGGAAGATTTGTTCCGTTTTTCGGCTCCATATCGTCTAATCCGGAGTTTGCGGTAACGGAGATAATAGTAACCGTTGCGGCGTTAAAAGCAGACGGCACTTTAACGGCGGTTGTAACCTCGTCACCCTCGGAACCCCATTCGATTCCGGGGGCGCGAAGCGCGAAGTTCGCAATTTGTTTCGAGCCGCCCGGTAACGGCATTGTTGCGGTGTATATTTTGTCGTTCGGGGTAGGCGTAACCATAACGGCGTCGCCTTTATGAACGCTACCACCGTTTGCGGTCGTTCTCGCAATGAGTCTTACGGGAACCGCGCCCGCCGGTACACACTCGCGGTCGACGCAGGTATATTGACCGCATACGTCACATTCAGAAGATTCGTTTAAACCGCTGACTGTGAAATTGACTTTTATTGAAGTGGTCGCATTCGGGAAAACAAGCGCGAAAACTTCTCTCGGACAGCTTTCCCAAGTTGTGCTTGTGCAAACACAATTCGGGTCTTGATACCATTGGTTACATTTACCTACGTTTGGATTAGTAATACCGGTGCTTGTACCAATGCGGTTATCCTGTGCATAATACGCATTCCACAACTGAACTGCGACACGATTTTGCATAACCGTATCGGTACTCACAAGAGGAATTCCAACAGAGTCTTTTAGAGAAATTGTCGTACCCGTCGCTTCAATTGAAGTTATTTCAATTTTTACGTCTTCAAACTCCTCGGGAGCGGCGGTCGAAGTTCCGAGTTGTCCTGCCCCGCTGCCAAATTCGGTACCAACCGAGCGAATCGCGAGGTCAGTAAAGCTACGGCTACTTAAATCACTAAGTAAAACGCTGTAATCTCCGTCATCATCAATTGCGATAGGGTCACCCTTAACTGTTTTCTCGCTTAATGCCGAGTTTTCATTATAGGTCGTTCGCGCCATCAATTGTACCGACACCGAGGGTTCGTCCGAACTGATTGTCGCAATAGGTACAATGCCGAGAATTATCGCCAATGTAAGCAAAAGCGATATAACTTTTTTGTTTTTCATGTAAATTAATTCCACCTTTCGGTATGCGTTCGCATACAGCCTTTTTCGGTAATTATACCATATATACTATAAGGTGTCAAGTAGATTTTTATATAAAATATATGTAAAAATTAGCGAGAGAAGGAAACTTTTTCCTCTCCCGCTAATTTTCACGGCACTTGTTTAACTCGTATGACCTACTTCTTAGCTTTTCGCATTGAAGCAATGGCGCAGATTGAAATAACAGACATTACCGCCGCGGTAATTATATTAGTTCTGCCGGTTCGCGCGGCATTTGCCGAGGGCGGCACAATCGCGGGGGTTGTCGCGTATACGTTTTCGTCCCTTACATTGGGGGACTTTGTAATACTCCCGCCTTGTATCGGCTCTTCTGCAGTTTGCTCGCTCATTGCGGGCGTTGCCGCCGGTGTCACCGTCGGCGTTATTTCGGGTGCGGTCTCCTGTACCTCGGGCGCAGTTGTCTCTTCTGCGGGCGCTTCACCGATTGCGGACGGGCCAATGACGTTTCCGCTTTCATCAAGCAATTCTAAGGAAAATGTCCCGGTTACACCCTCGTTCCAATTAATTAACCCCGCCTCAAACAAATCGTCTTCCGTTATTTCCGACTCAACGTCCATTTCGGTAATTAACCCGTCCTCGAGGTCATGCTCCAAGTTGACCCAACCCGTTGTATCCGAGTTATACGCGAGTTCAATAGTTGTTCCGGATAAGTCCTCAATCGGCGTCTCTACCTTAATATAATACTTAATCTTAGCAATTTGTGACGGGTCTACGTCGTCGGCGGGGGCAAACTTGTACCCGGCAAATTCGCCGTTGAGAATTGTGATATTCCTGTTTGTATCGCTGTACACAACCGACGTACTTGCACCCGCCCCCGCAATGAACGACGATACTATAACAGATATAATCAGGGCAACAAAAATTTTTTTCATATTTAACTCCTCCTACTGATTTGTAATTATTTACATTATTTACAATAAGAGTTTGCCCTTAAAATAGAAAAAAATACCGATTTTGTAAAAAAAACGGTATTTTTTAATAATTGTATTTTTGAAAGTAAGAAAACAGATTTTTAGCCTTTTAAAAATTATTTCCTTTTTCTTCCGCTGATGATAACCGCACCTGCGGCTAAAACAGCCATTCCGCCTAATGCCATAACGCCGCCGACACCGGTATTGAGCGGTGTTGTTCCGCTACCTGTGCTGTTGTTGTTATTGTTACTGCTTGCGGCAGTTGTAGCGTTAGCCGCGGCAGTACCGGTACCCTGTGCATTAGTTGTAGCTTCTCCGCCGGCAGCAGTAGTTGCTTCACCTGCGGCAGTTGTGCTTTCCGCAGAAAGATTGCCGAGACAGTTAGCCACGTTTTGGCAACCCTCTTCTTTACAACCCGCGCCGAGAGCAAGCTCAGCACCGTCTTTATCAAGAATAGAAATGTTCGCTGTTTGTGTTCCTTTGAGACCAAAGAAAGCGGCGGCTACCTGTAAATATTCGATTTTTGAATCGAAGGTAAATGTAACCTCTCCACCGTCCTTAAGTAAACAGAACTGTTTCTCGTCCCAATCGTTAATGCTTGAGCCTACGGCAACAGCAACACATTTTCCTTGACATTCTGCCGCGTTTGCATCGTCGGGGTCGGGCTTACAGTCGGTCGTCGACGAAAGAACAAATTTTACCGATTTAATTGCGTTAGGGCAGATTGCCTTTGATTTGTCCGTAACGCTCGAACCGGAAACGTGAATCTTATCGTATTCGCCCGCCGTCTTTCCGTCATCTGAAAGCCCCTGAATAGACCTCGTAAGCGTCGCCGCGCCTACGGACGATATTAGTGTGCAAACCATAGCCATAGCGACAATAATACCGAGCATTCTTTTTAATTTCATGTGTTAAATCCTCCAAGTAATAATTTCCTTCATAGTAATCAGGCAAAGCCTGTAAAAACGTATACATATACTATAAAGCATATTCGCTTTTTTTTCAATTGACAAAATAAACAAAATTTACAAATGTTATTAGGTCAAATTATATAAATGTTACATATTTATAGTTTATTATAGTTTACTATGGGGATAAAAACGCGCCGGATTGCTCCGACGCACCTCCGCAAAACGCTTTGTTGTAAAACAACGGGCAATGGAGCTTTTAAAACCCATTGCCCGCATTTACATTTCAGTTTTCGCGCTTTTTATTATTTCCTTTTCTTAGAAACAAGAGCAACGCCTGCAGCTAAGAATGTAGGGATGATTGCGAGAGCAACACCACCACGGGGAACGTCAGTCGAAGCACCGCCTGTAGCAGCACCACCGGCAGCAGCAGCAGGAGCAGCAGCGGGAGCAGCAGTAGCTTGTTCTTGAGCAACGGGGAACTTCGGGATTTCGAGAAGAATGTTCTCAGCGATTTCTACAACAGTACCTTTGTCGTCTACCCAGAACTCAGCTTCATACCAGTGCATACCGGTTCCTAAAGTTTTGAGGTAATTTTCGTTAAGAGTGATAACTGTTCTTGCGCCTTCTACAGACCAGTTTGCGCTTGCAACTCTTGAGTATGCGATGAATCCCCAAGAACCGTCAGCAAGTGTGCCGTAAAGCATTTCGTCTAATCTTTCAAATCTCCAAGGAGCCGTGTCAATGCGGCAAGAAACGTCGCCGGAACCATTCCACTTACCAAAGTTTTCATCAACTCTTACATATCTGAGTGTGGGAGCCGACGGAGCGGGAGCTTCGGGCTGTACGCCTTCTGCGCCAACGATTGTTGCGAGAGATGCAATCATAGCTACTGCCATGATTAATGCTAATACCTTTTTCATTTGATTGTCCTCCAAATATTCTTAATTTAATTTTTTTTTTGTAAAAAGCGGGTCGCAGATTAATCACGACCCGCGTGATACCTTTTTAAGTGTTTGCGTTTTTAACGAAATTACTCTCGTTAAATTATTTCCTTTTTCTCGAGGAAACGATAGCAGCACCTGCAGCAATCATTGTAGGAATAATCGCTAATACAACACCGCCTCTGGGAACGCCGCCGGCTGCGGGAGCAGCAGTAGTAACTTGAGGATAGTTGCTGTTAGGGCCGGGAACTCTACCGGGGAGTACAGGACCTGCAGTTGTAGTTTCTTCTGTGGTCTCCACTTCGCCGATATATTTTACTGTGAATTTTGCGCCTGTGGGGATACCGGTGTTTTCTTTAATATAGAATACGCCGTCAACTGTAACTTCGGTAACACCGTCGTTTACGTCCCAGTTTAAGATTTCTACGTCAGCCGCGAAAGGTTCGTTAGCCGCGATACCGCCGGTACCTGCATCTTGGAACGCGCCCAAGAAGTTTTGACCATAGCTGGGTTTTCCTTTAACGCCTGTGATTGTAGCTGCCGCGCCAAATACTACGGAAGGAAGCGATTTGTTAGTAACTACTAACAATTTTGTGCCGTCCTCGTTGAATTTGATTGTCATGCCGCCGATATCAACGCTACCGTCTTCGTTAGTAGGATAGCTTGCGGTTTCTGCAGCGGGTGCACCGGTTGTGCCTGCAACGGTTGTTTCTTCTTCTTCTTCGACTGTTGTTTCTTCTTCACCGGTTTCGCCGGGTTCTTCTGTTTCAACGGTTGTTTCTTCGGTTTCTTCGGGTTCTCCCTCTGCCATTACGGGTAACATTGCCATTGCAGCTATCATCGCTACCATTGTGATGAGTGCCGCGAGTTTGAATACTTTTTTCATTAGTTTTACCTCCAGTTTTGTTTTGAGCGGGTGTCATGAGCCGTTGCCCTCTCAAAGTTTGTTTTATTCTTACTCTTGCGTCAAGAGTTGGGGATTAATTTATATTGTCTGTATATCCCACAGACTCCGTTTTGTGTTGAGCTGTTTTGTCCTCTCTCGTTCGCCTTACAAGTAGTAGTCGTCGGTTTTCTCAAAAAAGTTTCAACTTTTTTTCAAATTTTATTTAACCCTTTTTAAAAAGCGATTCCGAGGCGGTACAAGACTATTGTTTCTCCTATTTAACTAATCATGCCAACCAAATATTTGAAAACCTCGTACACAACACTGTTTAAAAGTATATACTATATCGAGACGAATTGTCAATTCGCAAAATCACTATAAATTTTAAAAAATATTCACGGGTAATTGTGCAAGTTGCTCTTAATAAAATACTGTGATAAATCTTCCTTTTCTGTTTATACTATAGTATATAAGAATTTTTAAAGCTTTATTAAGGGGATTATATACAAATGTTAAAGAAAATTTTTACGGCTTTTCTTGCCGCGACAATACTGACTCTGAGCGTCAACGCCGAATCAACCGGGCAACAATCGAATCAAACACAGCCCAACGCACAATCCGACGAGCTTTCTGTAAAGCTTCCCATAATTATGTACCATTTTTTGACGGAAAATAAAGGAGAACATCATATATCGACCGACGAGTTCGAGCGCGACCTTTTCTTTTTGAAACAAAACGGGTACAACACGATTGGTATATCCGATTTAATCGCTTTTGTAAACGAAGCCCGCCCTTTGCCGCCGAATCCGATTATGCTGACCTTTGACGACGGTTATTATAACAACTATGTCAACGGCTTCCCTCTCCTGCAAAAATACAACGCAAAGGCGGTAATATCCGTAATCGGCGACCACACCGATATATGGAGCGCGAATTTTTATGAGGATATACAGGCGGGACACATTACCTGGGGCATGATTCGCGAAATGCGCGATTCCGGGCTGGTTGAATTTGGCAACCACACCTATTCCATGCACTTTATAAAAAACGGAAGAAAAGGAAGTAAACGAAAGCCCGATGAAGAGCTTTTTGATTATCAAAGGTTGTTCGGGCGCGACGTTAATAGGTTACAGGCGCGATTTATTGAAGAGACGGGCGTCGCACCCGATTTGTTTGCCTTCCCGTATCACGCTTTTTGTGACGAAGCGATTCAAGTTTTACAGATATTGGGTATTCGCGCGGCTTTTACCGGAAGCGGCAAATATAACACGATTAAAACCGGCGACGCCGATTGTCTGTATCGACTGTGCCGAACAAACCGCTCGAGACTTCGCCCCATAGAAAATATTTTAACTTAGAAGCTGTATTCATAGACATCACCGCTCATCTTTCGGCGAATTTTAACGATTCGTCTATGAACACAGCTTCTTAGCTTTACCTGTCGTCAAGATTCGCCCTCCGGACGAGCAAAGCCCGTCCTTTGGGCTTATCACTTGTTTAGCTTTATTCAAATGAGTCCTCCGACCCCCTGTCGTTCCAAAGAACCATCAATTGGTTCATCTCTTCCTCGGTGAGCGATATCCCTTTGCCCATACGCTCGCCGTCGGGAGACCAAGGGCGAATGTCGAACTTAGGCTCCCCCCCGTTCCAGCTTACCATGTTAAGCTTAGTCTGCCAGCCTTTTGCGTTTTCGGAAATAACGCCCAATTCTGCCGTAACCTCATAATTAAAATCTGCCATTTTGTTTCTCCTTATATATATAATTATTGTTCCCTCTTTTTAGCTCTTGTTTACCTTCGGCAAGCTAAACGAGGGAAATAAATTCCCTCTTTTTAGCTCTTGTTTACCTTCGTCAAGCTAAACGAGGGAAATAAATTCCCTCTTTTTAGCTCTTGTTTACCTTACTTAAAGGGTCATATTCTGTGCTTATTACGTTATTGAACAACGCGAAATACTTTGGCGGTATTATTTTATCAATATGATGTCTCCCGAAGAACCACCGTTCATAATCGGTCTTTTGGTTTATTTCGTCGAGATAATGACTCAAATTATCGCTGACGTTTTCGTTTAACGCCAAAAACTCGGTAATCATTGTCGGCGGCTCATAGCTTATAATGTAATCGACCTCATAATTATGCTTTTGTAACGAATTAATTGCCCGTTCAAAGTCTTCGGGGGTAGGCTTACATTTTGCGCTTATGCTCTTTGAATCGTCCTCGCTTTTTTCACCGCCGCCAAACGTGAAAACTTTTTTCTCGGATATTTCAAAAACCTCTCCCCGCATTAAATGCCTAAGCTTACCGCTTATTTTGTGGGTCTTCCCCCCGCACCATTCCTCGATTTCATACTCCTCGAGAAGGTCAAAGTTTTCGTGAACCCCGTCGACGAACAACACGTCGTACCGCCTTTTCCCGAGCCATTTGAGAAGTCTTTTTTCTTCCTTCCCGCCCCCCCAAATAAACCCGAAATCGCCGCATATAATAAGGGAATCGCGTTTTTTTATTTTGCGGAAGCCCTTGAGCAACGAGTGTTTAAATCGGTTTAAATCGCCGTGGGTATCGCCCGTAACATAAATCATTTATTATGACCGTGTCGCCCCACCCGGCATAAAACACAATGAGAATTGCGGCATGGTGGTTCGTCCTTTCTCCATTTTCAAAATTAGCTGAAATACGGGTGTGTTGCGTTATTGAATACAACTTCTGAAAGCATTCTTCATATCATTAATCAAGTCGTCGATATTTTCGAGACCGACGGAAATGCGGATATCGCCGCCGTCAATCCCGCTCGCTTTAAGCTGTTCCGCCGACATTTGGCTGTGCGTTGTGGTTGCGGGGTGGGAAATTTGGGTGCGTATATCCCCGAGGTTGGATACGTTTTGAATGAGACAAAGCGAGTCAATGAATTTAGCCGCCCTTTCCTTCCCCCCGACAATTCTGAACGAAAATACACTGCTCGCGCCCTTTGGCATATACTTTTTTGCCAAAGCATAATATTTACTGCTTTTAAGAGAGGGGTAGTTGACCCTTTCGACCTGTTCATTACCTTCAAGAAACTCGGCAATCTTAAGCGCGTTCTCACAATGCCGCTCCATGCGAAGCGAAAGGGTTTCAATCCCCTGCATTATAAGGAACGAGTTAAAAGGCGCGAGACAGGAGCCGAGGTCGCGCATAATTAATGCACGAAGCCGCAGAATAAATGCCGCCGCCCCCGTGTCCGCGAAAACAACCCCGTGATAAGAAACGTCCGGTTGATTAAACAGGGGGAAACGAGGATTATCCTTAAAGCTGAAGCTGCCGCCGTCAACGATAACGCCCGCCATAACCTGTCCGTGTCCCGACAAAAACTTTGTCGCCGAATGTACAACATAATCCGCGCCGAATTCGAGCGGTCTGCATAAGTAAGGGGAGCAAAATGTTCCGTCAACCATAAACGGTATCCCGTTTTTATGCGCGATTTCGGCAATCCCCTCTATATCGGATACATTTGCGTGAGGATTCCCTATAAGCTCCGTGAAGAACAATTTCGTTTTATCGGATACCGCCGCCCCCCAAGCGGAAAGGTCGTCCGGGTCGACAAACCTTACGGTTATTCCGAGCCGTTTAAGCGAAACGCCGAACATATTAACCGCACCGCCGTATATGTTACACGACGATACAACCTCGTCACCCACGCAACAAAGGTTGACAATCGCGTTAAACATTGCCGCGTGTCCCGATGAAAACGCAAGCGCGCCGACGCCCCCGTCGAGAGCGGCAACCCGCTCCTCAAAAAAAGCGTTTGTGGGGTTGGTTATTCTTGTGTAAATATTCCCCGCCTCTTTTAATTCAAACAAGCTTTGCGCGTGTTCAACGCTGTCGTAATAATATGCGTTGGTTTGAAATAAAGGCGGAACAACCGAATGTGTTTCGTCTCCCTCATACCCCGCGTGAATCATTTTTGTTTCGAATGCGTATTTTTGGTCAGTCTTCATTTTTTATGACTATTCCTTCCTTTTATTTCAACAGATATTGCCATAACGCTTTACCACTCCTACTTATAAAAAATTAAAATTTGGTTACAATGTAAAAAAAAGCTTTTATTTTTGTTTAACATCTGTTATAATGTATTATGAAAAAATAATAACACAACCCATTATATACAATTAAGGAGGATTTGTCTATATGTTCAGGCGAAAAAATATAAAAAATTTTTCGACAATCCTTTTCCCGCTTATACTTGTTTTATCCGTTTTTATCTGCGGACAAGCGGGTTTCCCTCTTTTTGCCGCCGCCGATAACGCCAATTCGGACGAAGGCGGGAGCGAAACGGGCGACGGCATATTCGTCTTGGGGGGGATTCACCCGGACAGAGACATAATGAGCGACGGGGTATACGTATACAACATGGATACGGGCGTTGCCGTTTATTCAAAAAATGCGGATAAAAGGCTTTGGCCGGCGTCTACAACAAAAATAATGACCGCCTTGGTGGTTCTCGAATATGAGAAGAATCTCGAGAAAAAAGCCGAATACCCACAGCTTGTTACGGCGGAGTTTATGAGCGGCGACCCTAATAAACAAGAGGCGGCAACTGCGGGCTTTGACCTCAATGATGATATTTCCATACGCGACGCTTTATACGGAATGATGCTTCCGTCGGGCTGTGAAGCGGCAAATATATTAGCGTACAACATAGGCGAGGGACAGCCGGAGGAGCGTATAAACAATTTTGTACAAAAAATGAACGACTTAGCCGCAAAGCTCGGCGCGGAAAACACACACTTCAGCAACGCGCACGGTTTATTTGAGCCGGAGAATTACTCAACCGCATACGATATGTTCTTAATCACAAAGTACGCCTACGAGAAACACAGTTTTTTCCCCGAATTGGTCAACACCGTCGAATATGCGGTTCCGATTAGCCAATATAACCCCGACGGGGTTGTGGTTAATACAAACTGGCTCTTGCGAAATACATCGTCTTATTATTATCAATTCGCAAAGGGGATTAAAACGGGCGGCTTCGACAGCTATTACACAAGGAGCAACGGCGAATGGGTCGAACACCCCGGACTCGCAAATTTAGTTTCGGTCGCAAACAGAAATGTCGACAGAGACAACTACAGATACATGATTGTCACAATGGGCGCGCCGTGGCTCTTAAAATATGACCGCGAGGGCGACCAACAGGGGCTTCATCATGCGTTTAACGACCATAAAGCTCTGTATGGTTGGGCTTTTTCGTCTTTTGAGAACGATTGTATCATAAGAACTACCGACCCGCTTGCCGTGATTAAGGTTTTATACGGCTCGGCAGATGAGGTACAGCTTTTTCCTATGATAGATTCGGATTTTTGGACGCTTCTGCCGAACAGCGTTGACGCAGACAGCGCGATTAACCCAATAATAAGCTTAGCGTCGGACGAATGTTCCTGCGGAAGCACGGACGCCGATACAGATAAAGAGTGTGAGTGCGATATTCGCGAAGGGGTGGTCAGCGCGCCGATTGCCAAGGGGGACGTACTCGGAACAATGGAGCTTCAAATAGCGGGACAATCGCTCGTAAAGCTTCAGCTTATGGCGGGTGACGCGGTTGCGAAAACATCGGGCGCAATTGCCCGCGACAGATTGAGCGGTTTTTTCGGGCAAAAGTGGTTTATCCCGTTAATACTTCTCCTCGGCGCGGCAATAATAGTTTTAATTATAATGAACTATATTAACAGACACAGAAGAAGGTTAGCGGCGGCGAGAAAACGCCCCCCAAATAAAAGAATAAGAAGATGAACGGGGAAGGCGAATAGTGAATTTTACGGTCATTTCTGTCGGGCGGTTGAAGGAAAGTTATTTTGCGGAGGCGGTTGACGAATATGCAAAAAGAATCGGGGCGTTCGGTAAGGTAAAATTAATTGACGTTAAGGACGATTCGGCGATTTTGCAAAAAATTCCGTCGGGGGCGTATATATTCGCTTTGTGTATCGAGGGCGACTCTTTTTCGAGTGATGAGTTTTCGGCTACTTTAGAAAAAATTTATCTTTCCGAGAAAAAAGGCATTTGCTTTATTATAGGCGGGTCGGACGGTCTTCCGACAGAGATAAAGGAAATTTCCGATAAAAAATTTTCTATGTCAAAAATGACTTTTCCGCATAGGTTGGCAAAGGTAATGCTTTTAGAACAAATTTATCGCGCTTTGTCTATACAGAATAATAGGAAATATCACAAATAATATATATACGAAAGGCTTGAAAAATGGACCATGCTTCGAGATTTATAGGGGCGTACACCGGGTTTTCGGTGGGCGACGCTTTCGGCTTTCCTTGCCGCGAGCTTACATTTATGGAGATATGCAATCGTTTTGAAAAAAACGGTTGTCTCAGATTAGCGGTGAGCGCGAAAACAAATACCGCGCTTTTTACCGACGCAACACAATTAACGCTTTTCACAACCGACGGGATTCTGTGGGCGGCGATGACCCAAAAGGAAGAGGGGGTCAATTATACGGAATATGTCTTGTACGCATATCAGCTTTGGCTTTACACACAGACGAAGACAATTGCGGGCGACGAATACTCGTGGCTGTTTGACAAAAATGTTAATGCTTACCGCTCGAAACTAATCAAAACTAAGGGAATGTATCAAAAGCGTTTTATCGAACCGGTCAACATAGATGTGCTTTCGAGAATCCGCAATTCGGTTTACGGAAAGATTGTTTCCCCATTGAACGGTTATTCGGACACCGGCGCGGTAAAGCGCGTTTTACCGGCGGGTTTGTTTTTTAATTATGATTCAGAGCTCGCCTTTCGTGCGGGGGCGGACTTTGCCGCGATTACCCACGGAAGCCCGGTTTCCTATTTATCTGCGGGGTATTATTCGACGGTAATTGCCGAGCTAATCAACGGCGCGACTATTGACCACGCTATAAAAAAAGCGTTCGACATTCTTAAAACATATAAGAATAACGAAGAGGTGGTCGACGTTATAGAAAAAGTCCGCAGATACGTTTCCGACGACAATGTATCGCCGCTTACCGCAATTTCTCGCATAGGAACGGACGATAACGCCGCGCAAGCGTTGGGGGTCGCTCTTTTTGCCGCCGCCCTATTTGAGGACAGCTATGAAAACGCAATTCGACTCGCTGTAAATCATGACGGGAGAAGCGATGTCTGCGGCGCAATGTGCGGCGGTCTTCTCGGCGCGTATCACGGCGCGGGCTTTGTGCCTAAAAAGTGGCTTCAAAAATTGTCTTATCTGCGTTTAATTGAAGATACCGCTATATCGTTGGTTGAAAATTCATACTTTAACGAAGAACCGGAAGCGCGTACCAAAACCGGTAAAAAATCAAAAGACCCCGAGGACGATTTCTTTGCAAAAGATGATAACGAAATTGATTATGATGAGTGAGCTAATGTCGTACAAGGGGAGCGTTATACCGAAATGAACAATATCAACAGAAGCTGCGGAGTTTTACTCCATATAACGTCGTTACCGTCACCATACGGTATCGGAACTCTCGGCAAGGACGCGGAGGAGTTTATCGACGCGTTACGCGATAGCGGACAAAAATATTGGCAGGTTTTGCCGATTAATCCGGTCGGCTACGGTAACTCGCCTTATCAAAGCTACTCGGCATTTGCGGGAGAGCCGTTGTTAATCGACCTTGATGATTTGGTCGGAAACGGGCTTTTAACGCGCAAAAGCTGTGAAGAAGCCGACTTCGGCGCAGACCCTTCATTTGTGGACTTTGAAAAAGTCGCCGCGGTTAAAATGCAATTATTGAGGGAAGCGTTTAAAACCTTTACAGAAGGAACAAACGCGGTCGATGTAGCTTTTTTGGCGTTTAACAGTGAAGAGGCGGGGTGGCTTGACGATTACGCACTATTCATGGCGATAAAGACATCAAACAAAAACGTCGCTTTTACAAATTGGTCTCGACCGCTTTTATTGCGCGATAAAAAAGCAATTGAGGATTTTCTCGAACAAGACGGAATCGGTAAAGAGGTTGAATTTTGGAAGTTTACACAGTTCTTCTTCCACCGCCAATGGAACAAGCTTCGCCGCTATGCAAATAAGAGCGGGGTTAAAATAATCGGCGATATACCTATATATGCGTCCCCTGATAGTGCCGACGTATGGACAAATCCCGGGTTGTTTTTACTTGACGCCGATTGTAAGCCCACAAAGGTCGCGGGCGTTCCCCCCGATTATTTTTCCGAAACGGGACAGTTGTGGGGGAATCCTCTTTACAATTGGGACGCGCCGCTTGTGTTCGACTGGTGGATTAAGCGGTTTAAAAAAGCGTCCGAGCTTTATGACACAATAAGGATAGACCATTTTCGCGCATTCGATACTTATTATGCAATTCCATACGGTGAAAAAACGGCGGTTAAGGGCGAATGGCTCAACGGGCCGGGAATGGATTTGTTTAACGCGGTTAAAAAAGAAAAAACGCTCGCAAATTTCCCTATTATTGCGGAGGATTTGGGAGAGCTTTTCGATAGTGTTAAAATATTGTTGAAACAAACCGGGTTCCCCGGAATGAAAATTCTTCAATTCGGGTTTAATAATCAAAATCAAGACAATGAACACCTTCCGCATAATTATAAATCAAATATGGTTGTTTACACGGGGACGCACGATAACTCCACCGTAAACGGCTTTTTAAAAGCAAAAAACGCGCCTAAGAGTATGGCGAAAAACTATATAAAACCGGGCTTTTTAGAACCCGCGCATTGGGCTTGTATAAGAAGCCTCTACGCCTCAACCGCCGGCATTGTGCTTATTCCTATGCAGGACGTTTTAGGGTTAGACGATTCGGCAAGAATGAACACCCCCGGGACAATAAAATCGGGTGCGGGCGGAAACTGGGTTTGGCGAATGAAAAAAGGTGAATTTAAACCCGCCGCCTTGAAAAAACTAAAATCATTGAGCGAGGTTTATTTCAGATGAGTTTTCGGAGGTTTCCGTGAAGGGTACTATGAAGCTGTATATAACGGCGGCGGTTTTCGCGGCAATGACCTGCGTACTGACTTTTACGGTGAAGATTCCCGCGCCGGTCGGGTATACGCACCCCGGCGACTGTATAATATATCTCGCCGCTTGTATTCTTCCGTTCCCGTATGCTCCTGCTGCGGCGGCGGTCGGCGGCGCATTGGCGGATTTGTTGTCGGGCTACCCGCAGTATATTATACCGACGTTATTTATAAAATCATTAATGACCATGCTTTTTACAAGAAAAAGCGAGAAAATACTCATAAAACGAAATGTCTTAATGACAATCCCCGCCGGCTTAATGCTCATTGCGGGATATTTTGTCGCGTCATGTATTATGTATGATTTTTTTTGCGCCGTCGGGGGGATTTGGGGCGACATTATACAGGCGACAATGAGCGCGGCGGTATTTGTCACAATTGCCGCGGGACTCGATAAAATCAAATTTAAACAAAAGCTGGGGTTGTTGCGATGAATATACAAATATTCGGTAAGAGTAAATGCTTTGATACAAAAAAAGCAGAACGATATTTTAAAGAGCGCGGTATAAAGTATCATTCGGTTAATATCCTCGATAAAGGTCTCAGTAAAGGGGAGCTTACCTCGGTCATAAACGCCGTCGGTCTCGACAATTTGGCTGATGAAAGGGCTAATGAATATCATCTGTTTAAGCATTTGACCGATGAAGGGAAGTTTGAAAAGCTTCTCGAATGTCCCACATTATTGATAACACCCATTGTCCGCAACGGGAAAAGCGCGACTATAGGGAATGAACCGAATATTTGGAAAACGTGGGAATAAAATTAAGAATTATAAATAAATTTTTAAAAACAATTGACATTTTCGTTTAACCTGTGATATAATGACTATATATCAATAGGGGAGGTGTTTTCTTATGTTAAATAATTATAAAGGGCTTTACGGAAAACGCGGCTTTACGCTGATTGAAATGATAATTGTTGTGTCGATTATTGCTATAATGTCTGCCGTTGCGGTTCCCAACTTTATAATGTCTCAGCGTAGGGCAGAGGCGAACAGACAAAACGAAAACGCAAGGGGGTTTTATTTTGCGTTACAGAGTATGCTTTTAAACACTATGGAGGACGATAACACCGAGAGCGAGTTTTTTTTAACCATCGACGGCGTAACAAGAAGGCGTTCCTCTCCGATTGTCAAATTCCCGTCAAATATTGCCCCTATCGCGGAACAGTCGGGTCTTGAATTTTACTTATTCGCAACAATGGATAACGACGGAACCTTTTCAACCGCCACATTAGGCAAAAGCGCGGCGGCGAGCGATATTGCGGAGTTTCCGTCGTCGGGTTCCACTAATGACGGTATTTTTGGAACTATGTTAGATGAAATTCTCGGTTATATGGCGAACGACGGAGAGGTCGGTTATTATTACGCAATGTTCGACAGCCAGTTTAGGGTGGCTATGGTTTATTATTCTAAGTTTGCGACACCTGCGGTTGTTTCTGCGGCGGCGTATGACTTTGGAAGTAATAATCTTATCGGGGGGCAGATATTCGGCGCGTTCCCGATTCAATACGGCTTTAAAGACAATTTCAAGATTTATGTAGGCGGTGAGAAAACTCCCGTTGCTCCGACTAAAGGTCCGACATATAAATGGTTTGATGTTATAGAAGTATACGGTTCTCCAATTTAGAGGCGTCTGTTTATGATACAAATAAAACTAAACGCCCTTGCGTAAATCAAGGGCGTTCAACATGAAAGGAAACAATATATTAATGACCAAGAGTAAAACACAAAAATTAGTAGCCGCCGCTTTACTTTGCGCTATGGCATATACGGTGATGGCTATACTCAGAATACCCGTGCTTTTTTTAACAATTGATTTTAAAGATGTAATAATCTTAATAGGCGGTTTTTTATACGGCCCGTTAGTCGCGCTTAGCGTAGCGGTCATAGTCCCGTTGCTTGAAATGTTCACGGTAAGCGACACCGAGCTGTTCGGGTGTGCCGCGAACGCATTATCGAGCGGGACATTTGTATTCGCGGCGAGCTTTATTTACAGTAGGCGCAAAACGCTCGAAGGCGCGATAATCGGCTTAACCGTCGGCGTAATTGTCATGACGTTCATCATGACATTGTGGAATTACATTGCCGTTCCTTTTTACAGGGGGATTCCCCGCGAAGCCGTTGTCGGAATGTTAATTCCGATTTTCATACCTTTTAACCTTTTTAAAGGTGGGATTAACGCAATTTTAACAATGATTATTTTTAAGCCGGCGGCTATGGCTCTGCACAAAGCCGGATTAGTTGAGCTTCCGATAGTCGGCACCCGCTCAACAAGGATAAAATGGATTTTTATAATTGCGGGAATTGCGATTGTAGCGGCAATACTTTTTTGGCTTCTTCAATCCTCTTGAAACGACTCAAACCCATATTGAAATTAATCGACTATAATACAAGCTTTGATATTCTCGAAAACTTTTTCGCCTATTCCCGACACCTCCATTATTTCATCAATGCTCGAGAAGCCGCCGCGTTCGCGCCTGTACTCAACAATTCTCTCCGCGATGGTTTCGCCTATGCCCGTTAACGTCATAAGCTCTTCGGCGTTCGCGGTGTTGATATTGATTTTATTTATTTCCGCAGCATTTGTAATAACGCCGCTCGATTCGGTTGTGTCGGGCGGTTTTTGTTGCGTTTCTAAAACTCGCACATATTGCGGCTCGCGCTTAACGGCGAATAGTGTTATGACGATACAAGCGACCGCAAAAAGCGACATTGTAATTATAAAAGGTAAGTTTTGTAAATTCTTTTTATTCATTTTATTCCTTTTTTGTTAAAGTTTTGATTTTATCAACCGATAAAAATATGGTAAGGATAATAATTAGGACAATAACTTGAAAGGGGAAAAAGCACAATGATTATTAACGGTAATTTAATTAACAATCAGCCTAACGCACATCACAGTAATCTGCCTAAAAATGCGGCGGAAAAGACACAGGAAAAAGCCAATACCCTCGCAACCGATAACGTCGACAAATTTGACGCCGATTCGGTAAACGTCAACAGAAATTTCCAAAATGCACCGGGAAGAACCGATGAAGCGGCGATTCGCGGCTACAAGGGACAAAGCGTTATTCAAATGAAAAACGCAGTTGTTGCCGATTATGTAAGTCAGAACTTTAAGAAACAATCGGGGGTCAATTTTTGGAAGAACATAGCCGACAACACCTCTTACACACCGAGCGCGTTCGCTCTTTCGGCTTATAATAAAGCCGAAGCGACCTCAAAGGACTATGACGATTATTGGGGCGTTGAGGCTACCGCGCAACGACTTTTCACCTTTGCAAAATCAATTGCGGGTAACGATGAAAAGATGTTCGAAACAATGAAAAACGCCTTCTTAAAAGGGTTTAATCAAGCGTTGGGAACGGCGGGAAAACTACCCGATATAAGCTATCAAACCAAAGCGAGAACCCTTGAATTGTTTGATGCGTGGGGAGCGGAGATAAAATCGAGCAAAAATCCCGCGCCGGCACCCGCAGAACCCGCGGCGACCGAAAAAAAGTAATAACGACAAAAGACAAATGAATATAAGTTTTCAAATCTCGGGCTGTGAACGCACAGTCCGAGATTTTGCTTTTTCCAATAATCTCTCGGCGTTCGCCAAAGAAATCTCGTCCTCGTCACCCGATATAATCCGCGCCAACTCTACCTTACGCTGTTCTCCGGTTACTTTTTTCACGCTTGTAAAGGTTCTTTCTCCCGCGCCGACCGATTTTTCAATTAAAAGGTGGTTGTCTGCCATTGATGCGATTTGCGCCAAATGCGTAACGCACAAAACCTGTCGCTCCTTTGAAAGCTCCGCAAGCTTTAACCCGACCTTATATGCCGCGCGACCGCTTATTCCCGCATCTACCTCGTCAAATATCATGACGGGTACATCGTCGCTTTCGGCAAAAACGACCTTAATTGCGAGCATAATGCGCGATAATTCGCCGCCGGATGCTATTTTGGAAAGCGGCTTAGGTGCTTCACCCTTGTTGACCGATATTAACAGCTCTGCCGAGTCCATTCCCGTTATGGTCACCTTATCGCCGGTTAAATTGAAAACGAGGCGAGTCCCCGGCATATCGAGATACTCAAGCTCCTTACAGATTAATTCCGAAAGCTTTTTTGCCGTCCGGTTCCGTTTTATGCTCAATTCGCCGCCGAGTCGCTTAACCTTATCCCCCAATTGTTTTTTCTCATCGGTTAGTTTTTGGATAAAATCATCGCCGTTTTGCAAAGCCTCGAGTTCTTCCCGCCATGCGGCGGTTGCTTCGATAAGCTCATCAACGGACAAGCCGTATTTGCGCCTTAAGCGAAGAAAGTCGCTCATGCGCTCCTCATATGCCGAAAGCTTATCCCTTATTTCCGCGCCGCCCGTTCCGCAATTGTCGGAGATGACGACCGAAAGCTCGTGCTTTATATCGGAAAGCTCAATATGAGCCGCATCAACCCGTTCTTTTAATGTCTTGCATACGGGAATAAACCTCGCGACGTCGCTCAACCCGAGCTTACAAAGATTAAGTAAATCGACCGCGCCCGTCTCCGACTCCGAATCACCCGAAAGCTTTACATACGCGCCGTTGAGCGTTTCGGAAACGGTTTGAATATTACGCAACCGCTCTAATTCGAGCGAAACCTCTTCCTCCTCCCCAAAACGGAGCTTGTACGGTTCTACATCGGCGATTTTTGCGTTCAATATTTCGATTTTTTCGTTTTTAAGCCCCTCTTCCTTTTGGAACGTATTTATTTGCTTGGACACCCTCGAAAATTCCCGAAAGGTATCCTTGTACTCGTTAAGCGAGATTTTGCCGTAGCTGTCTATCAGCTCAAGCTGTGCGTCGCGGGAAATAATCATTCGCGTGTGATGTTGCCCGTGAATATCAATTAACCCCGCCGATATTTCCTTTAAGACGGCGGCGGTGGCTGTTTTACCGTTGACTCGGGCGGTGGAGCTTCCTGTGTCGGATATTTCGCGTGTGAGGATTAACTCGCAATCGTCTGAAGCTTTCGAGGCTTCCGAAGCATCCGAAGCGTAACCGTATTCAGTTAGCTTTTCGCGGACATTATCGGGAAAGTTGTCAAAAAGCGCGGTTACGGTCGCCTTATTTGCACCGGCGCGCACTATGTCCTTTGAAACCCTTCCGCCTAAGACTGCGTTTATCCCGCCGATAAGTATACTCTTACCCGCGCCGGTTTCCCCGCTGAAAACATTGAGCGATTTGTCAAAGCCTATTACCGCTTTTTCAATAATCGCAAGATTTTCAATATACAGCTCCTTCAACATCACAGTAATTTCCTTAATTTAACCGTTAATTCATTAGCGTCCTTTTCCGAACGCGTTATGGCGAATATTGTGTCGTCGCCCGCAATCGTTCCGACTATCAAAGGAATGTCCTTCAAATCTAATGAGGAACAAACGGCGGACGCCATGCCCGAATATGTTTTTATTACAACCGTGTTCATAGCCGCGTTAATTGACTTTACCGCCTGTGAAAACATACCGCTGAGCTTTACAAATCTTGCCTTATCGGGAACGGTATAACAATTTATACCGTTTTCCGAAAGCTCCTTAGTCAGCCCGAGCTGTGTCATATCGCGGGAAAGGGTGGACTGTGTAACAACAATTCCGCGCCCCCGAAGCTCGGAAACGAGCGTCTCTTGATTTGTTATTTCCTTATCCTTTATTATATCGAGAATTTCTTGTAATCGTTTTTTCTTCATCTTTGCTTACTGTCTTCCGCCTCAAAAACGTCGCCCGAGTTATGCGCTCTGATTAAAAACTTTTTAACCGCAAACAACCCCGAAACTATTATAACGCCGATTAGCGTTTCCTGCATACTCGAGTGTTCGACGACTATTTGTCGCGCAATCGCGAAAAGCAACAAATCCACCACCGATTCCGAGGTATGCTTACACATCATTTTCACAAATTCCGCGCCGATAACGAACCCGAGCGTTGTCGAAAGAACATCTTGAAACCCCATGCTCAAGATGTTAAAATCCACGCCGACGACATCAAACATAAGCTCAATTATTTTAATTAAAATAACTATTAGTATTATAACGGCAATACCGATTTCGAGCCACTTTGCCGCCTTTTCAACATGATACATACCCTTTTTGTATTTTTCTTGTTTTTCCATATTATGCTCCTGTTAATTAATTATATTTGGTTATAGCGCAGTTTTCATTTTAGCGGATTCATCAATTTATTGTGGATAGCGTTATAAAAATTGTTTCCGTCTATGTCGATAATCTCGAGACAGTATTCGGATTTTGTTATTACAACCTTTTCGTTCTCTTTAAGAATTATTCCGTCGCCGCCGTCCATACATACCGAGACATTATTTGCCGAAATTTCGAGGCTTCCGTTCGGTGAAAAGACCATTGGGCGGTTAAAAAGCGTATGCGGACATAATGCGGTTACCAAGAAACACTCCAACTCCGGCTCAATAATAGGGCCCCCCGCCGACAATGAATATGCAGTCGAGCCGGTAGGCGTGCTTATAATAATTCCGTCCGCCCTTACCCTAATGACCTCGGTTCCGTTGCGCGTTACGGAAAAATCGGGAAGTCGCTCAACCGCCCCCCTGTGTAACACAACGTCGTTAAGAAGTATTTGCGGTTGTCTTTCGCCGACCCTTGCTTCGATTAGCATACGACGATTTGTTTTAAAGTCGCCGTTTTTAAGGCGTTCCAATTTGTCGAGGCTGTCCTTCTCAAGGGTCGCCATAAAACCAAGTCGCCCCGTATTAATCCCCAAAAGCGGCTTCTTATAAACGGCACATTCTGCCCCCGCCTTTAAAATAGTTCCGTCGCCGCCGATTGTGATATAAGCGTCACAATCGGTTATATCATCGACGAGTTCAATATCAAATTGTTTAAGCTTTTTTAAAACCGATTCATACACCGTATCGGCATCACTATTATGACTCAGCTCTTGTTTTACAAGTATAAATACCTTCATTTAATCAATACCCAACCACATTAAATATTCGCGGTTGCCGGATTTACCGACGACCGACGACTCGCACAGACCTTTCACAAGCAACCCGCTCGACTTTGCAAATGTCGCTACCTCGTCAACGATTTTGTTGCGGACTTTGCTCTCGGTAATAACCCCTTTGTGTCGCCGCCCTAATTCAAATTGCGGTTTGACTAAAACTACTGCGTCCGCTCCGTTATCGGCAAGCTCCTTCAATTTGGGGAGGATTAGCTTTACCGAGATAAACGACACGTCGACCGCGATAAATTCCGCTTTAACCGGTGCGATAAATTCTCTTATGTCACATTGTTCAACGGAAACAACCCGAGGGTCACGCCGTAAGGAGTCGGCTAATTGGCTCGTTCCGACATCGACCGCAAAAACGCGCCTTGCGCCGTATTTGAGCATACAATCGGTAAAGCCCCCCGTGCTTGCCCCGATATCGAGACAGATTTTCCCGTTTAAATCGAGATTATAATGCAAAACCGCCTGTTCAAGTTTTAACCCGGCTCGCGATACATAGCGTAATGTGTCGATAACCTTATCGCTTATTTCGATAATATCGTCTTCATTTACCGCTTGAGACACCTTGTTACAGAGCGAGCCGTTTACCGTTACGGCATTATTTGTAATTAATTCGGCGGCGGTCGTTCTGCTTTTTGCCAAATTTCGTCTGTATAATTCTTTATCTAATCTGTTTATCATATTAATATATTATCATGTTTAATTCGTGTAATTCGTGCGATTCGGCAGAATTAGCCGCCGCAATTAATGCCGCCGCTTCAATAATGGCTAAAGGAAAAAGCGTCGAGGAAATCGAAATGCTCGCCGTTCTTTTCGATTTGCTTTCCGATACTTTGTTTGCTATTGCCGTCATTGAAAAGAAAAAAGCGAGGTTAAGACAAGATGAGGGATTTTAATTGTGATTCTACACTACCGCTCGGTATAAACCCATTCACCGCCTTTATATCGTAGCGTGAATTTTTTCTGTGCCAGCCGCGCCGCGTTAATTCGAGCAAAAATGCTTCGCCGATTCCCCCCCGCTCAACCCCCTCTTCATAAAACACAATATCGTTATATTGTAGCGCGATTTGGATTGCCTCCTCGGGGAGCGGTTTAATCTTAACCAATTGTAATATATCACAGTCGCTCGGAGCGTATTTGACCAAACGACCGTACGTAACGATTAATCTGTCGCTTTTAACGCTCAATAATCTGTATTCACCGTGATATTCCCCCAAAATCGCCTCACCGCGCGGATAACGAACGGCAACAAGCCCGTCAACATCATACAAGGCTTTACGCAAACACTCTTTTAACTCGCCCGAATTTGCGGGGGAGAAAATCGTAGCGTTGGGGATTACGGAAAGCATGGCGACGTCAAACAAACCTTGATGCGTTTCGCCGTCCTCGCCGACCATTCCCGCGCGGTCAATCGCCAAGACTACATGAAGCCCCTCGATTGCACAATCGTGTAATAAGCGGTCAAAGCCTCTTTGCGAAAAAGTCGAATATACCGCAAATACCGGCAACGCGCCCCCGCTCGCTAACCCCGCCGCAAAGGTTACCGCGTGTCCCTCGGCAATTCCGCAGTCATAGAACCTTTCGGGAAAAACGGCGTTAAAATAATTGCAGCCGGTCGCGTATTTCATAGCCGCGCTTATTAAACAGATTTTTTCGCCCTCTTTTTGTTCCGCTAAGCGCAAAATCTCCTTACCGAAAACATCGGAAAATGATTCTGCGGATTTTGTCGGTTTTACGGGTTTATCGGTGAAATAATCGGCGGGCGCGGCGGCGTGATATTCGCCCGAATTGCGTTCGGCGGGTTTATAGCCCTTCCCCTTTTTTGTTTTAACATGAATGAGACAGGGGGAATTAATAAGCTTCGTAAGCTCGAATATCTCAATTAATTCGTTAAGGTTATGTCCGTCGACAATCCCGTAATACTTAAACCCGAGATTCTCAAAAAAGTTACTCTGATATATTGCGTTTTTAACAAATTTCTTTGTCACGCTTACGGCGTCGCTTACCGCCTCACCCATTTTGTTTTTTTCGAGAAAAGCCTTAACATTTGTTTTTGCCTTATGATATTTTCGCGTCGAACGAAGGTGCGACAAATATGATGCAATTGCCCCCGTGTTCTTAGATATGCTCATTCCGTTATCGTTTAAAATTACGAGCAAATTCGACTCGCTTTTCCCCGCGTTATTTATCCCCTCATAAATCCCGCCGTCGGTAAACGCGCCGTCCCCCGCGATTGCAATTACTTTATGAGCGTCGCCCGCCTTTTGCATAGCCTCGGCTATGCCTAATGCCGCCGACACCGATATCCCGCTGTGTCCTCCGATAAATGCGTCATGCTCCGATTCGGACGCGCGCGGGAATCCTCCGATTCCGCCGCCGGTTCGCAAGGTGTGAAACTGTTCAAATCGACCGGTCAACAGCTTATGGGTATAACACTGATGCCCGACATCGAATATAATTTTATCCCGAGGACAGGAAAAGACGGTATGCAGAGCGACCGTCAACTCAACCGTTCCTAAATTTGAGGCTAAATGCCCGCCCGTTTTCGATACGGTTTTTATCAAGAATCGCCTTACCTCGCCGCACAATTGCCGAAGCTCTTTTTCCGACAACCCTTTTAATGTATCGGGTGAAATATTTTTATTTAAAATCATATAAGCTTCATTCTTTCTCGTTTATATACCGTTTAACTATTAGATTTGACACTGGATTTGCGAGGTTTTTTGTCGTCAGACAAGGCAAAATTTTCGCGAATATACGCTTATATTTAAGAAAATTCTAACGCAGTATGGCGGCAAAAAGACCGCAATTATGTGTTAAATTTGATAGTTAAGCGGTATAATCAATCATTTAAACATAAACCCTATAAAAATGCCGAGAATCGCCCCGCAAAACACCTCGAGGGGAGTATGCCCTACAAATTCCTTTAACGGCTTATCATCTGTTTTATCGTCTGCCGCTTCGCCGTCTAATTCATCAATACTGACCTTTAACATATTGATTACCTTAGCGTGTATTCCCGCCGCCCGTCTTACTCCCGCCGCGTCATACATGACGATTAGCCCCAATATAAGCGCGATAGCGAACATAGGCGAGTGAACCCCCTCTCTGACCGCCATTACAACAATTAATGTACAAACCCCCGACGAATGAGAAGACGGCATCCCCCCCGCGCCGGTGAGCCGCTCTTTTCTGAACACCTTATACTGAACGGCGTACACAACGTATTTTAAAAGCTGTGCGACCACAAAACTGAATATTGGGGCGACCCATAATGCGTTATTGTCAATAAATCTGCTCAAGTTTTTTACCAATCCTTCTTCTTATATATACCGAAATCCGGTGTAAAATTCAAGTGTTAAGCAAAACTGCTATAATTTCAAATCCTTCTCTCAATAAGCGACAACGCTAATTCCTTTAAAAAATCACCTTTCGGAAGCTTTTCGGCAATTTTAATCGACGTATCGTTATATTCACCCGCCAATTCGCGAGCCTTTTTTTCACCTATTAAAAGGGGAAGGGTTTTCTTTCCCGCTTTCTCGGTTTTAAGGTCGAGCAAATCGTCGGTTATTTGGAAAGCCAATCCCATGGCGAACCCATACCCGCGAGCGTTATGCAACGCTTTTTCGGGTGCGTCGGCGCAAAGCGCACCGCAGACGCACCCCCCGCTTATTAACGCGCAGGTCTTGCGATTGTACATAGCGAGAAGCTCTTCCTCCGAAACCGTTTTTGTTGATTTTTCGAGTTCCATATCCTTTTGCTGTCCCTTAATCATTTCCGTTGTCGCGTTAGAAAGCGTCGATATAACAGAAACTACATTTTGCGGTTTAAGCCCCTCGGGTTTTGGCAAAAACGCCGCCGCCGATACTGTGTTGAACGCAGTTGCCAATAATGCGTCTCCGGCAAGAAGTGCCGTCGCTTCGCCGAACTCTTTATGACACGAAGGCTTCCCCCTGCGAAAATCGTCGTCGTCCATACAAGGGAGGTCGTCGTGTACCAAAGAAAAAGCGTGGATAAGCTCAATTGCGGCGGCTACACAAACCGCTTTTTTTACATCGCCGCCGAAAACGCGACAAAACTCTAAGGTAAGCGCGCCGCGTATGCGTTTTCCGCCGCCGAGCGTGCTGTAGCGCATCGCTTGTCCGACTTTATAATCGGTTTCCGGAAAATGTAACGCCCGCTCCAATTCTTTTTCAATTAATTCACGATATTCGTTCATGCGTTGATTAAATAACGTCATTGCCCGTTTCCGTTCCGGGAATCTTCCGTCCCCTTTTGATTCTCGATTTTTTCTATAGTAAGCCTCGCCGTTTCTATTCGCCGCTTGCATATGTCGATTAAACCGACCGCCTCGCCATACAGCTTGAGCGATTCTTCTAACGGAAGCTCGGTATCGTTCATGAGAGCGGATATTTCGGAAAGCCGCGTCAACGATTGTTCAAAGGTTAGTTTTTTATCGGTCATGCCTTCTCCTTCACCTCTGCAGAAATTTTACCCTTATGAAGCTTTATCCCCACAATATCGCCTATGTCAACGTCGTCGGCGTTAACAACCGCTTTATTATTGCGCGAATCGGTAACAATAGAATAACCGCGCATTAAAACATTTAAAGGGCTTAATGCGTCAATACGCTTCATTTCGGCAACTAACTGTTGCTTTTTTCGGTTTAACGCCGTTTCCGACGAAATTTTCAATTGTTTATTAAGGCTTTCTAATTGAGCCTCATAATTTGCGAGCCGCACAGACGGCGACTTTGCGTTAATTTCTCTTCCCACTGCGTTTATACGCTCGCTATAAAGAGAAATCGTTCTCTTTGTCCTGAACAGCATATCCCGCTTTAAAGTATTCAGGTATTCGTACACGTCCGCAATATCCGGAACGCTCAATTCGGCGGCGGCGGACGGCGTCGGTGCGCGAAGGTCGGCAATAAAATCGGTTATTGTAAAATCGACCTCGTGTCCGACCGCGCTTATAGTCGGGATTTTACTTGCAAATACCGCCCTCGCGAGAGCTTCATCGTTAAACGCCTTTAAATCCTCGAGCGAGCCGCCGCCTCTGCCTAATATGATAACGTCGGCGTCGGTCGATTGTGCTTTTTCGAGCGCGGCTTTTATCGACGCGGCGGCATTTACCCCCTGTACCAGGGCGGGCAGTAATACAACCTTAACCAAAGGGTTGCGCCTTCCCAAAATGTTTAATATATCCTGAAGTGCCGCGCCGGTTTCGGCGGTTATTACGGCAATTTTGCGCGGTGAACGCGGGAGCGGTCGCTTTTGCAGAAAAAGCCCCTCTTTTTCGAGCTTATCGCGTAATTCAAGGAAGGCAATGTACAACGCGCCCATGCCCTCCGGTTGAATATCGAAGGCGTATAATTGGAACAAGCCGTCCCGCTCGAAAACGCGCACGTCGCCGCGTATTGTCACCTTCATGCCGTTCCACTCGTTCGAATTATCGGGAACCCATTTGAGCGCGTCAACGCTGTTCTTAAACATCACCGCTTTTATAGACGACGACTCGTCTTTTAAGGTAAAGTAAAAATGTCCCGTTTTATAATGATTGGTGAAATTAGATATTTCGCCTTTAACGTATATATCACAAAGAGATTTTTCGCTTTTTAAAAGGTTGGAAACTTTTTTATTAACCTGTGAAACGGTCACGGTCAACCCCTGATTATTCTGTTCCATTTTTTTCCCTATAATAATTCCCCAAAACGCCGCTCACAAAGACACAGTCTTGTTTCTCTGCGTATTTTTTACAAAGCTCAATTGCTTCGTTAATGGCTACTTTATCGGGGACATCTTCATCACAATCCATTTCATACAAAGCCACCCGCATAATCGCAACGCTGACCCTCGGTATACGTTCGAGCTTGCGGGTTTTACTGTATTCGGCAATAATATCGTCCGATTTTTCGGCAAACGCCGTTACCGCCTCTGCCTTTTTTATAAGCGCGTCCAATTCGTCGGATTCGGCAATAAGTTCAAATTCGTCTATATTTGCTTCGGCAATTTCCGAAAGCGAATCATCGTTGAACAACGATTGATACATTAATAAAAATAACGCTTCTCTGTTTTCGCGTCTGTTCATATAATTTCGGTATCCTCCGCGAAAAAGTCGGAGCTTTTGTCCGCCGCGGGAGGTAGGCGCACCCCCGAAATTCGTACATTAACCTTTGAAACGGCAATACCGGTCATATTCTGCACGGCGGTCTTTACGCTTTGTTGAATTGATTCTGCGACCTTAACTGCTTTGTATCCCGCTATTACTATTACGCTTACATCTATCTCTGCGGATTCGCCCTTAAGGGTCGCCTTTATCGGGTTAATCAAGCGATTTGCGACTAAAAGCGCGTTGTCCTGTGTGTCGAGATGTCCGCCCTTAACCGACACCCCCGTCACCTCCATAGCCGCTAACTCGGCGATTTTTATGACAACCTCATTGGATATCTTAAGACTCCCCGCTATAGTATTTGTTCTTGTTTTCATGCGCCGTCCTTTCTTAAAAATATTTGTGGTATACTATGTTAATAAAAAATAGTATACCACAAAATTTGTAAAAGTGCAAGGGATATTATAAGTTTTGTTCAATTTACTTCAACAATTGTAATGTTTTCGGCGGCTACGTTTACCTCGGACAAAAGCGCGTCTTTAATTTTTGCGGCGCATTGTGCGGTCAAGCCGTCGGTGCGGACTATTATATTAGTCCCCCTTTCCGATATATAGCACAATACATCGGAGAATCCTTGAGCGCGTAAAACCGCTTCAACTCTTGCTTCGCTTTCGATATAATTGCCTAATGTTGCCGCCTCATACGCAATCGCCTGAATCTCGTCTCCGCGGACGTCGCCGCCGGCAATAATCGTCTGTAAAAACTCTTTTGCTTCGTCGCGACTTTCGCGCTTAGAGAGTCTTGCTTGAGCAAAAAACGCCGAAACGTCATCGTCGACAATCTCCCCGCCCGAGACAAACTGTGCGTCGCCGTAGTTCACGCCTTTATCCGCCTCGGCACCGTTTTCCGCGCCTTCTTGATTCTCGCCCGTTTCGTTTTCGGGGGGAGCAATTCTTCTGTTGGTTGTGACCGAATAGTTAGCAAACACCGCTAACCCTAAAAGCAGGCACAGTCCCGCTATAATAATCTGCTTTTTTCCGATTATCATGTTTATTCTGAGCCTTTTGAATTTGTTCATTGCCTTGTTCATGTTAATTTTCTCCTTTTAGTTAGTAACGCTTATTCGTGTTGTTGCGATTCCAAAAACTCGCGAAACGAGCTCAACAATCTTTTGTTTAACGATGATATCGCCGCCGCCGTCACAAATGACGGCTACACCGCGAACCTTTGGGGTTATTACGGTCTTTACGCTTGCCCCTCTTTCGGCATAAACCGTTTCGGAAAGGCTGTCTAATGTGACCATTATTGTAAGCTCGCCTATTCCGTCAATTGCGGAAAGGGTTCGTTTCAACTCTCTCTCGAGCTGTGTTTCATAATCGGCGACATTTACGATATAATCGTCGCCGACTGAATCTTTTTGTGAGCCGCCCGTTATTCCCGAAAACATCTCGCTTATTAAAATCAACAATAGTAAAGCCAATCCGCCGTAAACAATTATTTTCATCGTTTTTTGATTTTTAAACAAATTTCTGAAATCGAATATTTTGATTCTTTTGCTTTCGTCATTCATTTTGGTTATAGTCCTTTCGCCTAAACTCGCCCGATATAAGTATGTTCCCGCCTACCTCCTTTTGGACAATTTTAACGGCTTCTTTAAGCTCGTTGAGTTCTTTTTCGCTTGGTTCGCTCTCTGTATCTGTATGAGAATCCCCCGGTTCAACCGTTTCATCGCCCCCGTCTGTTTCTTGTCTGACGCTGACAAGCACAAGCCTAATTTCATTAATAGATATGCTGTACTTATCCGAAATATTAACGATTACATAAATTTCTTCGGGAAAAATCCCCCCGTCGTTCAAAACGCGCAAGAGGCTCGCTTGTGTTTCGCGCTCAACGGCTCGTTTTTGCGCGTTGACATACTCCTCGTTAAAATCCGCATATGGGATATTTTCTATAATGAAGGTTGCCTCCTCCGCAAAATTAACCCGTCCGCTCGTGAAAAAAAACGCCAAAACACTTAAAAAGAAACAGGCGACGAGAAAATCCGTCTGTTTCTTAAGCGAATTTTCGGGAATAAGCATTTTAAACAAGCATAATGCGATTGATGTCATACAAATGTTCAGTAAAATTTCTCTCATAATCCCCCCCCGCTTCCTATTTTTATCATAAGCGCGACAGATACGAGCATAATCAACATAAAACAAACCGACATAGCCAAAATAACAGAAAGAACGCTTTCTCCGCTTTTTAAAAGCGAGCTTAATCTCGCCGAACCGAACATATCGCTTACCGCCCCCGCTAAGCTCAACGCAATTCGAAAGCACACGACGGATATAATCGACGGAAGACAAACCGCGACTATTGAAATTATACCGAACGCACCCGTACTGCTTTTAAGAACGGCGACGCTTCCGTTTACGACGCCTAATGCGTCAGAGACTGCGCCGCCTATTATCGGAACGCCCCCCGAAACGGTAAACTTTACCGCCTTCATTGTTACGGTATCGGTGTTTCCCGAAACGAGGCTTTGTACCGTGAGAAGTCCGGTAAACACCGTTGCCAAAAAACCCAACACCCATATAACGACCGTCTTGACCGTTTTTGCAAGGTTCTCCGTTTTCAAATCGGGACTTACCGCGCCCGCAATTGACACCCCTAAAATTGACGCGGATAACGGCATTAACGCCGTCACCATAACCTGTGAGAATAATTGGGCGGCGAGCAATACAGACGTGTTGAATAATCCCGCCGAAACGACCTGTCCCATAACCGCCATAATCCCCGCCAAAATCGGAATAAATGTCAGCATAAACGCCGCCGCCGCGGTAAGCGTCTGGCTCGTTCGCGTTACGCTCTCGGCAATTGACGCGCTCATAATTCCCGCCCCCGCCAAAACACCCGCAATTTCAAACGCGTGAGAATTTGAACCCGCCTTTTCGCCCGAAGCTCTGAGGGTTTCGGCGGCGGCGCACAGTATTATCACACCCGTTAAGGATACAAGCATTTTTAAAGGCTTTGTGACTTCCTTTTTCAAAAGCTCCCATATCTCCGATACAACCGCGCTAAATGTTAATTCGAGCGGCTTTATGTTTTCCATATATTCTTGTGCAGTTTCCGGCAACGCCTCGCGAATTTCATCTTGTCCGAAGTCCTGAACAAATTCCTCCGCAGCAACGAAAGCTTGCGGAAATAATATTACAATTAGTATAAATAATATGATTTTTTTCATTTTTTTAACTTCCTGTTATATATTAATAAGATTAGTTACCGTATCCGCAATACCTTTAAACAGCGGGAGAGAAACGAGGACAATTGCTAACTTTCCGCCCATTTCTATTTTTGCCGCTATTGCCGTTTCACCGGAATCTTTACAGGTGTCGCTCGCGAGCTGTGTTATATAGCATATTGCCAACGCTTTGAGAAGTGCCGCGCCGTATACAACGTCGAGGCTTACCGCGGCAATCAATTCCTCAATCGTTTCAATTACGGGGGACGCTTGTTTCATTATTACAATAAGTATAATAATCCCGGTAATTAACGAAATGTACATTCCGAATTCGGGCTTGTACTGTTTTAGCACAAGCGAAATCATTGCGGCAATTAAGCCCGCGCCGATTAACGGGAATATGTTCATATTTACACCTCCTCAAGAACGTGTTTGTCGCGTCAGAATCCGAACACATTCTTTATTGTATCGAATAAGACCCCTATTTCTCTTATGACCATGAAAAGCACAACGACCAAGCCCGCAATACTTACCATGAGGGATTGTTCCTCGCGCCCCGATTGCTTCAATAATTGGGAAAGCACGGCGACGATTATTCCCACCCCCGCTATTTGAAAAATTAAATCAAGCTCCATAATCTTACCTCATATAGCAGTTCCGCTTAACATTTACACTTTCATCTTGTAAATTTTGCGTTATGCTTCGTTGATTTTTGCTTAAATATAAGCGTATATTCGCACAAAAAACGCTTTGTCTGACACAAAATTTGTCTGCGAATAAAACGCAAATGCCAAGCGGAACTTCTATATAACCAAAATCGCTACAAATAATCCCGCTAAAATCCCCGCCGAACGATATAGCTTGCCTTTTTTGATGTATTGCTCATGGGCTATTTCCACCTGTTTCGCGAGAAGCTGTGAATTGACCTCGAGCATAGAAAGCTGTCCGTTTATATCGCTCGTTCCTAACGACATACCTACCGATTTTACAATGCCGCGTTCGGTGTCCTCGAGTTCTGTCAATTCGTTTGTAACGGATACCCAGTTTTCGCGCCCCGCGTTTCCCCATTCGGATACGCGGCGTATAAATTCATAACGCGAAAGCTCGTTAAAAAGCTCCGAAACGGGCAAGGCGCGGTATCTTATTAAAAGAGCCATTTCTCTGAACACCTGTGTAAGCTCACGGAGCGACTCCTCCCGCTTCTTTAATCGGCATGAAAAATAAAGACCCAGCCCCGTCCCCATTATGAGCGAAATCGCCGCCGTTATTATTTTCGTGTTGTTTATTAGTTCCATAGAATTCAACCTTCCCTATATTTTTTCCCGAGCCCAATAAGGCTATATGGGAAATCCCACCCGTTGATAGTAACGCCCTGATTCGTTCTGATGAATATGCCTCGCGAAGCCCCCCGCTGTGCGCCGTTAAAACCATCTTCACACCGCAATTTACCATAGCCGACAATTCGCCGACCTCCCACCCTATTTCGTCACAGACTATATATTCGGGAGAAAGACTCCGTAAAGCGGTCATTATTCCTTCTCCTTTAGGGAAGTTGTTCAAAACGTCGGTATTTTCGCCGATATCAAGTGTAGGTGTTCCGAAGGCGCACGCCGCAACCTCGGAGCGTTCATCAATTAACGCAATTTTATATCTACCCGAAATAAGGCGGCATAAATCGCGTAATACGGTTGTTTTCGCGCTTAACGGTTTTCCTATAATGAGAAGCCCGTCAAATTCTCCTTTCTCCTCGCTGTTACAAAGTCGCGAATATAAATCCTCGGCGCACCCGACGCGTTGTCGCGCAATTCGCAAATTAACAGATGAAACATCGCGGATATTGTCTACTTTTCCGTCCCGCAATACCGCCGTGCCGGTAAACCCGGCGCGATGCCCGCCCGGAAGAGTTAACCACCCTTCCTTAAATTGTTTTTCAAAGCTGTGTACAGAGTGTCCGCAAAATTCCTTCAAACACTCTTTAATATGCTCCGCCGTTACCGTATGGTTTATTTTAACGCGCTTATCGTTACATTCGAGCGTTACGGCTTGTCCCGCTCTCAGGCGTATCTCGCTTACATTATCGGTTGTACTTCGCGCTAACTCCGCTAATTGCGGCTTGAGACAACCGAGATATTCTATCGCCTCTTCAAATGGTGTTTTCTTTATTGTAATCATGTTTTTTATTTCCTTTGAGAAACTTCACTCTTGTTAATCTTCTTCGGCAAGTTACGAAAAACCTCCGAACGGAATAAATCCGTTCTACGGGTTTTTCTTCACTCTTGTTAATCTTATGCTGACAAGTTTAAAAAAATAACGGGAACATTTCTTGTTATTTCGGAAAAAGAAAAACAAGTAAAACAATATTTGACAAAATAAAAAAAATGTGATATAATGGATTAATTCTACGTATTACTTTCAAAAGAGGTGTGGAAAATGGCTGTAAATAACAATGATGAAATCAATAAGTTGTTCGGAACGGAAGACGAGCCGGTTTTACCGCCGCCCGACCCCGAACTTAAAACGTCTCCGCTCGGCGACGCTTCAACCCCCGGCGAATCGCCTTTTCAATCTGTCACAGATGAAGGCATGAAGGTTCCGTCGCACATTGACTTTTCCGAGGCGGCGGGCGACAATGCGGGCGGGAGCGACGCACAAATCGGAGACCACAGCAATTTCGGATTCTCGAGGTATCATTCGCCGCGCGCAAACTTAAAGGTAATATTAATACTCCTTCCGATTATGCTCGCAATCGGTGCGGTCTTAGGCGGGTTCATCGTGAAGAATTATTTTTACGGAACGGATATTTCGTCTGAACACTCGTTGATGACAGATGCGGTTAATGCCGTTTATGAAAGGGTTATGAAGAGCGCGCCCGAAAAAGTAATATTTACCGACACCTTTGTCAACAATAAAAAAACAGAATGTGAAATTATAGTTTTCACGGTTATTGAACAATCTCGCGCCGAATTTCGCGCGGTCGCTTTTCGTGTTGTTGCCGACAAAGATGTGAACTCTCTCGATATTTTCTACGAGTTTGACAAAGAGGAATATGAAAGGCTCATTGAGAGCGGCGACGACGGCGACCTTATAAAGGCGCAGATTATGCTCAACCTCGACGCCGAATTTGAAAGAGGTCTTGCCGAGATTCGCGGCGGTAAATGGGTCAATGTTGACCCGTCATATATAAACGCGAAAATAAATAATAAAAAGGTAAAATAAGCGAACAGATGTTTTTAGAGACTTTTTTATATTGGATATTTTTATTTTATTTATATAACGTAATGGGTTGGGTTTTAGAAAGCGCGATTGAATCGGTAAGCCATAAGCGATTTATAAATCGGGGTTTTTTAACCGGCCCGTATATTCCTATTTACGGAATAGGCGGCATACTTTTCTCTTTAATAGGGATTCCGTTAAAAGCTTTTTACCCTAACCCGTATATTAATATAATTTTAGTTTTTGTAGTAGGTGCGTTATCCGCCACGACCCTCGAATATGCGGCGGGGAGCTTTCTCGAACGGGCATTTAAGAAACAACTTTGGGATTACAGTGCGCTTAAAATTACAAATAAGTTTTCATATAAAAATAGGATTTCGCTCGTTTCCTCGCTTTTTTGGGGTGTGTGTTCTGTATTTATGACGTTTTTTTTATATGATGTTGTTTCGACATTTACCCTTTCGTTAAATATGTATCTGCTCGCGGCATTAAGCGCGGTTATGACCTTAATCATAGGGTTTGATGCAATTGTACAGATTAAACGACACGTCAATATACAAGAAACCCTCAAAAAACTTTCGTATGAACAGCTTCGCGAATTTTTAATGAAAAATCTTCTTAAAACGGGTAAACGGCGACAAATTCGCGAGTTTCGCGACGCCGTGTTCAAAAATATAAACGAAAACATTAAAAAGAATATCGAAACAATTCGCAGACTTCGCCCTAACGGTGAACCCGAGAACAACGGTACAGATGTCGAAACAGCAAAACAAGAAAAAGAATTGGAGTTAGAATGATGAAGCATATAATGTCGTATAAAGACGACATAACGGAGATTCTCGACGCCCCCGAAATGTTAAAAGCAAAGGAATATGTACAACACGGCGATGTATCGGTATATTCGCACAGCGTCGCCGTTGCGGAATATAGCTGTCGTTTTGCGCGGAAAATGCGTATTAAGGTGGACTTTCGAAGTCTCATTCGCGGCGCGCTTTTACACGATTTTTTTCTTTACGACTGGCACGATGACTGGGATAAGCTTCACGGGTTTAAACACCCTAAAATTGCTTTAAAAAACGCAGACAGTCAATTTTCGCTAAACAAAAAAGAACGCAATATAATAAGAAAGCATATGTGGCCTATGACGCTCATCAATATCCCCACCTGTAAAGAAGCGTGGCTCGTATGCTTTATAGACAAATACTGTTCCTTACTCGAAACCTTCAAAATATTCAAATACAACTATGAGTGAAAACGAAATACGTAAGCAAATAGCCGTAGCTTGCGGCAAAATGTGGTGGCTCGGTTGGGTCGCCGCAAATGACGGAAACCTTTCGGTTAAGCTAAACAATAATAGCTTTTTAGTTACCCCCTCCGGAATAAGCAAGTCCGACGTCACCCCCGAAAATGTTATCAAAATCGACGCCTCGGGAAATACCTGCAGCGATTCTGAACACAAGCCGTCGTCGGAGTTTAAAATGCACTTGCGTTGTTATGCCGAACGCGACGACGTGAACGCGGTGATACACGCCCATCCGCCCTGTGCAACGGCGTTTGCCGTGGCGGGAAAGCCTCTCGACGATTATTCGATTATGGAAACGGTTTTAACAATCGGCTCGGCTCCCGTTGCAAAATATGCAACCCCCTCAACAGATGAGGTCGGCGATTCAATAGCGGGGCTTTTGCAAATTCACGACGCCCTGCTCCTACAAAATCATGGGGCGTTGACGGTAGGCTGTGACTTAAAAACGGCTTTTCATCGTATGGAAACGCTTGAACACTCGGCAAAGATTGTTATAAACGCGAACATTCTCGGCGGCGCAAAAGAGATTGCCCGCCCCGATATAGAAGAGCTTTGTAGCTTAAGAGCGCGATACGGTATAACCGGAAGACACCCGGGATATAAGAAATATAGTTGATAAAAAAGCGGGAGCCCGACGCTCCCGCTTTTTTAACTAACTAACTCTAAACTTAACTTACCGATGCGTTCATTTCGGCGAGACGTGCCTCAATTACACCTCTGTATTCGCTTCGCATTTTTGTATACGATTCACCTAAAACAATGATAGGCTTTGAAAGATTTTCGACGGGAGAATCTAATACGGGGTCGCTTATATCTGCGCCGATACCGTTTTTAAAGTCCCATACGGGCGATAAGTCTCTTATTTTTTCTAATGTGTCGAGATGCGCGTCTGTCCACTTATAGTCTTCTTTCGCTTTTTCGCGCCCCTGTTTCTTCATTTCGGGGTCAAAATTAGCGATAATCGAGCATTGTGTCCAAGCTCTGAACCCATCCTTGTTTTCCGAGCCGGCGACAAGCATTAAAGCGTCCTGTTTTCCGCGGTGGAAAAATTCGCTCGCCTTGGGGTCGCGGGGGAACGGCACTATTCCTATTTCGTCGTCATCCCACTGTTCCGCTTCGCTTATTTTAACGAGTGTCTCCTGATATCTCCAGGGGCCGTCGTTCCAAAAGAGAACTTCGCCGCTTCTGAATTGTGTGGGTTGAATTTGATAATTTGTTTTTTCGTGATAGGGGAATCTAAATTCCTTAGTTGCCAATTCGTGAAGAAAATCCATTGCGCGTTCAATACGAGAATCGTCCATATTGCTTTTAAGTAAGCCGTCTTCGATTGAAATTATTCCCGTTCCGGTAGAGAGAATGGCGGCTTCGTCAATATAATATCCGATAATTCCCCATTTTTCGTCGGGCTTTGAAAACTGTTGACACATACTGCGGAAGGTGTCCCACGTCCAATCGTTTTGCTCCCAAAGCTTTGCGGGGTCGGTTAAGCCGGCTTCTTGAATAACGCTCTTCCTATAGTACAAAAGTGCGGACGAGTTGTTCAATTCGGTTATTGCCGTATAATTCTTTCCGCCCCATTGGAAAAGGTCGATAACGTCCCTTGTCGGCTCCCACTCGGGCGCGTTTAAATCAATAAGGTCGTCTATAGGCGAAAACTGGTCTTTGAAAACCCCGTAGGGGAAGCCGCGCTCTTCAAACAAGAAGAGGTCGGGCGAATCCCCCGACATAATTAACGAGGTTAGACGCGTATAACGGTTTTCATACGATGTATTAAGTATTTCGAAAATTTTTCTGTCGACCTCAACCTCGTCGCCTTTTTCATTAACCTCGGTTTCAATTGAGGGCCAATACTTAGCTTTGTACAGCTCCGCCGTGGGCGAACCCTCGTCCAAGCTGTACCACGATAATATTCTCAACTCTTTTTCAATTTCGATATCCGGTAAAGCCTCGTGTTCTTTAAGCTCGTGCGCCCTTTTTTTAACACCTTCATGCGTTTGAATCAAATTACTGCCGTCAACCTCCCGACAATTGTTTGCGAGCAGACAAAGCATAATCAAAGACATGGCAAGCAATATAATTGCTTTTTTTGTTTTAGCTTTCATGAATATATCCTCCTTCTAACTTAAAAATAATTTACACATATACATTATAACATTTTTGTCAGAGTAAATCAATATTTGATTGTCACAAAAAAAATGTAAAAAATTTGTTAATATTGCACATAAAGAATTATTTTTACTTCGTCCCAAAAATTCTGTCGCCGCCGTCGCCAAAGCCCGGGATTATATACATATCGTCGTTTAAACCTTTATCGAGCGCGCCGGTGTAAATTTCAACGTCGGGGTGATTATCCCGAAGATTATTTATCCCCTCGGGACAGGAGATAACCGATATAAATTTAATCGACATTGCGCCCGTTTCCTTTACCTTAGAAATAGCCGCACTCGCACAGTTTCCCGAGGCGAGCATTAAATCCATGACTATAACATCGCGTTCTTTTATGTCAAAAGGCAATTTACAGTAATATTCGTCGACATTTGCGTTAATGTGATTATCCCTGTCCGAGCTTCGGCAAATACCAATATGTCCGATTTTTGCGGCGGGGATAAGGCTTACCGCTCCGTCAACCATTCCGAGACCCGCCCTCAATATTGGTATAAGCGCGACCTTTCTCCCCGTTATTACGTTGGTTTCGGCAAGGGCAACCGGTGTTTCTATTTGAACCTTTTTCAAAGGCAAATCCCGCGTTGCTTCATAAGTCATCAATAACGCAACTTCGGACGTAAGCTCTCTGAACTCCTTCGCGCCGGCGTTTTTATCCCGCATGAGTGATATTTTATGTTGAATCAGAGGGTGGGTCAAAACGTGAATTTTATCATTGTTCATTTTCGATACACTCCTTACTTTCAATAGCGGTTATTTTGTCAACCCTCGCGTTATGACGCCCGCCGATAAATTCGGTTTTTAACCATATATCAAGCATTTCCCAAGCGCACCCCTCGCCTAAAGTGCGCCCGCCTAAACAGATGACGTTAGAGTTATTGTGCATTCTTGTATACTTAGCCGAATAATAATCGGCGCATAACGCGGCGCGAACACCCTTTATTTTATTGGCGGTTATAGAAACGCCGATTCCCGTTCCGCAAATAATAACGCCTTTATTTGTATCGGGGTCTTTTAACACTTTTCTGCATACGCTCTCGGCGATATCGGGATAATCGACGCTTGACCCGTCGCACCCACAATCGACATAAGGCATATTAATCCTTTCGAGATTCTTTTTTAAAAATTCTTTTAAATCATATCCCGCGTGGTCGGAGCCTATTATAATCATTCTCACTTCTCCTTGCTTTTGCTTTCAATTATATTTACGAGCTTAATGACGTCGTCGCCGAATTTTAGCTTATCGACCGTATCTTGAAGCTTATCGACTTTTTGAAGAACAATTTTCGTCATAGGCAAAGAATCGGATAATAAACCTAATTTTTCACCGTGTTCAATTTCAATCTTACAAATGCTGTTATGCATATCTGTCATTCGGGTGTTCATTTTTTTCATTCCTTCTTGCACACCCGCCATTTCTTTTTTCAGACCTGCTATATCGCCGCGCATCTCTATATTATCGCCGCGCATCTCTGTAATATCGCCGCGCATCTCTGTAATATCGCCGCGCATCTCTGTAATATCGCCGCGCATCTCTGTAATATCGCCGCGCATCTCTGTAATATCGCCGCGCATCCCTGTCATTTCCTTTTGCATACCTTCGAGTATGGATAAAATTCTTTCTTCGTTTTTCATAAAAAACCTTCCTTTACATTTGTTTATTATTGCTTGTTTTCTCTTTCTCGTTCAGCCTGCGGCTTTCTTATATAAACGGGCATTAACTCTTTTGCAGTTATAAAATCCTTTGCGGAAAGACATACACTCGCGGCGTTTTGATAACGGATAATTTCCGCCGCTACGGGAAGGTATAATTGTGATTCGACTAATTCTGCGCCGTCGCCAACTAAAACAATTTCTTTTTCGGTAATATCCGCCAACTCTTCGGAAAGCTCGTCTAACGATATTGCGCGGTCGGGCGTTAGACGGGTTATGTCCTCGCCGTTAATGTCAAACAGAGCGTTGTAAATCTGATTTCGGCGGGCGTCCATTACCGCGCAGGCTATTACATCGCGCCCCGTAAGATTGTGCGCTAACGAAAGTAATGTTGAAACGCCGCAGACGGGAAGCCCTCGCGCAAGCGCAAGACCCTTCACCGCGCTTACGCTTATACGGAGCCCGGTGAACGAACCGGGGCCGTTCGAGACAGCCAATGCGTCAATATCATCGAGCGACAATCCCGCTGCCTTAAGCACACCTTCGACTAACGGAATAAGCGTCTGCGAATGGGTAATTCTTACGTTTACACAAGCGTAGCCCAAAATCTTTGAGTCTTGTGTAATTGCACAGGAGGCGGCGACCGCCGAGCTTTCAAGTCCGAGAATAAGCAATGGTTATATTCCTTTCATTATCGGCGATTCTTTCTATTTTCACCGTGTAGTATTCGGTTAATTCATTTTTAAGCTCGGGAACATTCTCTGCCCATTCAATCGCGATTATACCTCTATCCGTCGTCAAGATTCGCCCTGCGGACGAGCAAAGCCCGTCCTTTGGGCTTATCTCTTGTTTGCCTTTACCAATATAATCAAAAAAGCCAATTGCATACAAATCGTCGGCGGTTTTTATTCTGAAAAGGTCAAAATGTATTAGTTTAGAAAGCTCGCCGAAATACTCGTTGACTAAAGAGAAGGTAGGACTCGTTACATTGTCGGTTATGCTCAACCCCATCGCCATTCCTTTTACAAAGTGAGTTTTTCCCGCACCCATATCGCCGTAAAATAAAACAACGGTGTCGCTTTTTAGGCTTTTTGCGAAGTTTTCACCGGATTTAATTGTGTCGTCGACCGAATTTGTTTTAATTAGCTTTTCGTATGCGTCCATTTAAAACAAACCCGTTATGTTACCGGCAGAATCTATATCAATATTGTTTGCCGCGGGAACCTTAGGCAACCCGGGGAGCGTCATGATTTCGCCCGTAAGCACAACAATAAACCCCGCCCCCGCCGATAGCCGCAAATCTCGTACGGTTATACGGAAATTTTTTGGGCGACCGAGCTTTGTCGGGTCGTCGGAAAAAGAATATTGCGTTTTTGCTACGCATACGGGAAGGTTTCCAAATCCAAGATTTTCTATATCTGTAATAGCCTTTTCCGCTAATTTTGTATAGTCAACCCCGTCGGCGCGATAAATTTCTTTAGCGACCTTTCCAATTTTATCTTTAACGGAAAGCTTTACATCATAAATGGGTTTATAGCTCGTTTTAACCTTGTTACAGGTTTCTATAACCGCCTCTGCCAATTCGAGACCGCCCGCGCCGCCTTTTGCAAAAACCTCTGTTGTTATCGCTTTGACCGATAATTCGTCACAGCTTTTTCTTATAAAACTCAACTCTTCTTCTGTATCCGTGTGGAATCGGTTAATTGCAACGACGACGGGTACGCCGAATTTTTTTAGATTTTCTATATGTGTGATTAGGTTAATTATTCCTTTTTCGAGAACGCCGTCGCCATTGTGCTTTAACGCCCTTACCGTAGCGACTAACACTGTACAAGCGGGCTTAAACCCCGCCAACCGACATTTAATATCGTAGAACTTCTCCGCGCCCAAATCCGAGCCGAAACCCGCTTCGGTAACCGCATAACCGTCACTTCCCGATTTCTGTGCTAAGGACAAAGCGAGCCTTGTCGCTCTGACCGAGTTACAGCCGTGAGCGATGTTAGCAAACGGGCCGCCGTGAATAATAGCGGGTGTGTTTTCAATAGTTTGTACAAGGTTTGGGTTAATAGCGTCCTTGAGCAACGCAGCCATCGCGCCGGTCGCGTCAAGGTCTTTGGCAAATATCGGCTTATTGTCATAGGTGTAAGCGGTTAAAATGCGTCCGATTCTCGCTTTTAAGTCTTCTAAATCATCACAAAGACACAAAATAGCCATTATTTCACTTGCAACCGTGATTATAAATCCATCCTGTCGCGGAACGCCGTCGGCTTTACCGCCCAAGCCCACGACGGTATTCCTTAATGCGCGGTCGTTCATATCGAGACAGCGTTTGATAAGCACGCGGCGCGGGTCGATTCCCAAAGCGTTCCCCTGTTGTATATGATTATCGAGCAACGCGCAAAGAAGATTATTCGCAGATGTAAGCGCGTGTAAATCGCCGGTGAAATGCAGGTTAATGTCCTCCATTGGAAGCACCTGTGAATAGCCGCCGCCCGCCGCGCCGCCTTTCACACCGAAAACGGGGCCTAACGACGGCTCGCGTAAAGCAAGAACGGCGTTTTTGCCGGCTTTACAAAGTGCCTGTGCCAGCCCTATACTGACGGTTGTTTTCCCCTCGCCCGCCGGCGTCGGATTAATTGCGGTAACGAGAACGAGCCGACTCGAATCCTCCGGTTTAAAATTTTCGGCTACTTTTGGGATATTCGAAGTAATCTTTGCCTTATAACGGCCATATGGTTCGAACTCATCTTCAACAATCCCGAGCGATTCGGCAATTTCGGTTATAGGCTTAAGCTTTGCAGAGGTTGCGATTTCAATATCTTTTAACATAATAAGTCTCCTTTATCTATGATAATTATTCTACCACATCTTTACAAATAATGCAAGCGGTATAAAAAAGGGTAAGGATTTATCCTTACCCTAACTGTCAACTGACAATTGTCAACTGTCAACTGCCATCACATCGGCATCGACAGGAATCGTTTAAATTCCTTCGGGTCTTGACATCTTTCGAGACCGGTGGTTTCGGTAATGGTTCCCATTCGGGTCAGCCGCGCAAGGTCTTGGTCAAGGCTTCTCATGCCCGAGGCGCGCCCCGTAGTTATTACTGACGGAATTTGGAAGATTTTATTCTCGCGAATCATCGCGCTTATTGCGTCGTTAGTAGCCATTATTTCAAAAGCGGCAACGCGCCCTTTTCCGTCCGCCGTAGGAACAAGCGTTTGTGAAACTACCGCAACTAAGTTACCGGCGAGCTGTGAACGACACTGTCCCTGAGAATTGGGCGGATAAACGTCGATAATACGGTCGAGCGTTTCGGCGGCACCCGTTGTATGAAGCGTCGACATAACTAAATGCCCCGTTTCTGCGGCGGTTATAGCGGCACTTATTGTTTCAAAGTCGCGCATTTCCCCTACAAGTATAACATCGGGGTCTTCACGGAGAGCGGCGCGCAGGGCGAGCGCGAAATCGCCGACGTCGACGTTTATTTCGCGTTGATTTATCATTGACTGTTTATGGGTGTGAAGATATTCTATCGGGTCTTCTATTGTTATAATATGCGCGTTTTTGTTTCGGTTTACATGGTCAACCATAGCGGCGAGCGTTGTCGATTTACCCGAGCCGGTAGGCCCCGTTACAAGCACAAGTCCGCGCGGGCGAAGGGCGAAGTCGCTCATTACGTTAGGAAGCTTTAAGTCGTTCGGCGTAGGAATGTCGTTGCGAAGTAAGCGAATAGCAATCGCGTGATACCCCCTCTGATGAAACACATTAACCCTGTGTCTGTAGCCCGCCGCCGTAACATAGCTGAAGTCGGAGTCTTTTCCGGCTTTAATAATCTCCCTGTGTACCTCTGATGTAATTTGATTCACAACCTCGACAATCATAGGCTCTGTGAAATCGGGATATTCGGGAAGCTTTCTGATACTGCCGTGCAGACGAATAATCGGGGGGAGTCCCGCCGTAAAATGTACGTCCGACGCGCCTATGTCTCTCGCCTTGTCGAGAATAGCGTTGATATCAACCGTGTTGCCCATATATAAATATCTCCTTTAAAAATTAATTCATGTTTAAACCGTGTAAGTCGCCTTAACCAATTCGTCCATTGTCGTTTTACCCGCCAAAACCATCTCGGTTACGTTATCTCTTAAAAGCTTTGTTCCGTTTTGTTTTGCCAATTGACCGATTTCGTCGGCAGTTCCGTTTTTTGAAATACATTCTTTAATCGCATTGCTCGGAATAACAATTTCAAAGATAGCCGTTCTTCCTAAATACCCCGTGTTTCTGCAGGCTCTGCAACCGTCGTGTTTTACCTCTCTTATTTTCACGGGGGCGTTTTGGCTGACCAATTTTAAATCGGCGGGGTCGTCAAGTATTCTTTCCTGCGCGCACTCGTTGCAAAGCTGTTTAACGAGACGTTGCGCTATAACGCCCACCAATGACGACGCCACCATATAAGGTGCGATTCCCATGTCTACGAGACGCAAAATTGAACCCACCGCATCATTTGTATGGAGGGTGGATAAAACCAAGTGTCCGGTTATTGCGGCGCGTATTGCTATATCTGCGGTTTCGCCGTCGCGTATTTCACCCACCATAACTATATCCGGGTCTTGACGCAAAATTGCGCGTAATGCAATCGCAAAGGTATATCCCGCTTTTACGTTCATCTGACACTGATTAACGCCGTCGATTTTCTTCTCCACGGGGTCTTCACAGGTTACTACGTTATTGTTGATTTTTGAAAGCTCTCCGAGCGTCGCATAAAGCGTTGTGGATTTGCCCGAACCGGTCGGCCCGGTAACAAGCATTACCCCATGCGGACAGCGGATTATTTGCTTAAACATTTGATAGTTATACTGGCTCATACCGAGGTCGGTCACCTTCCTCGTTTTCTCGTCTGCCGTCGAGAGGAGACGGACAACCACCTTTTCACCGTAAACGGTAGGAACGCTCGATACACGGAGGTCGAGGTTAATTCCGTCAATCTTCACGCCGAAACGACCGTCGAGCGGTATACGCTTTTCGGCGATATTCATACCCGCCAAAATTTTCAAACGGGTGACAAGCGATGAGTGAACGGCGGGCTTGACCACCATTTTTTCCAAACATTCGCCGTCTATTCTGAAACGAATCCTCGTTCTGTCTTTAAAGGGTTCAATATGTATGTCGGACGCATTCGAGCGGTATGCTGATTCCACAAGCGTGTTTACGAGCTTAACAATAGGCGCGTTGTCTACGCGTTCATCGGACGCCGCCGCCTCTTCCTGCGCCTTGAGAAGCTCTGCGCTTGCGTCATATTCCTTGTCTATATCGCTCATTACCTCTTCTTGTTCCGAATCGGAATAAGCCTTATTAATTGCTTCTAAAATACCGGTTTTTGTGGAAAGCATAGGGTGAATTTCCATACCGGTTTTAACTTTAAGGTCTTCAAATACAAAGAAATTAACCGGGTCGTTAGTTGCGACAAATAATCGCCCGTTTTGTTGTTTAAAAGCAATTAAAATGTTTTTTCGCGCCTCCGCCTCGGAAATCCTCTTGACCGCCTCAACATTAATATCCGAGGTAGACAAATCAACATACGGCACCTTTAACCGCTCGGAAAGCGCGTGTACAAGCTGCGTCTCCGAAACAAAGCCAAGGCTCAAAAGCGCGTCGCCTAATTTTACCCCCATTTCCTTTTGCTTTTCTAATGCAGTATTAAGCTGGTCGTTTGTAATGAAACCGCTGTCTAAAAGCAGTTCGCCTATACGAATATTTTGACCCATTTATAATTACCCTTCTTCTTTCCTCGATTATTTGCATTTTTCATTCTTTTATGTTATTATAATAGTAAACATTAACATATAAGGAGCTTATTTTATGCCTTTTGAAATTTTTATCATTGTTATTCTGTTTGTGTACGGAACAATTATCGGAAGCTTTCTGAACGTAGTAATTTACAGAACCGCTAAAAAGGAACAATTCGTAAAAGGGCGTTCACGCTGTATGTCCTGTAACCGTACAATCGCCTGGTACGACCTTTTCCCCGTATTAAGCTGGTTATTGCTTCGCGGAAAATGTCGCCACTGTAAAGCGGCAATTTCGCCGCGCTATGCCGTCGTTGAGTCGCTTTGCGGTTTATCGTATGTCGCCGCATTTTTAACCTTGGGGGTAAGCTTTAGCTTAGCCGTCGCCGTAGTATTGTTTCCCGTTTTAATATGCCTTTCTTTTTTCGACATTGATACGGGGGAAATCGAGTATTGGTGTCCCGCTACAATCGCCGCATTAGGCATAGTCGCAATTGTTCTGCCTCTATTCGGAGTTGTCGAGGCAATGTCGCCGTGGTACGAACACCTATTGGGCGCGGTCGTCATTTCCGTCCCGTTTGCCGTTTTCCTCTTCTTCGGCGCAATGGGCGGTGCCGATGTTCAATTAATGGCGGCCGCGGGACTTCTTCTCGGTCGGAACATTGTACCCGCCGCGTTTATCGCCATTCTCGTGGGGGCAATCGGCGGTATTATTATCAAAGCAACCGATAAAAGCAAATCGCTCACCGTTTTCGACGACAACAATGAATCGAATATGCCCGATACACTCGAGCAAAACGCGCAACCCTCCCGGTTGCCTTCCCCAAAAGGTACCGTTATGCCGTTCGGCCCGTATTTAGCGTTCGGAATCGCCTGTGGCTTTTTATTCGGCGGCGAAATTGTCGGTTGGTATTTGTCGTTTATGGGGCATTGAAATCAGTCTGTAGCTTGTATCTCATCGTCTTTGTTACTATCAGACTTAAAGCTTTTCCCCTCTGCCGCCGCTAAGGTTTTCTTGATGACTTCGCCTAATTTTTCATACTGTTTCGTGTCATACAATGCCTCCATTGCGGTAAACATTCCTATTACTTCGTATCTGTTCATGATTTCATACTTCCTATATCTGTGTTATGCCCCGCCAATGCGTCTTTAATACCGTCAAACCGCCGACCGTAATCGGCGGTTTGATTTATTTGTTCGTCATATTTCGGTTATTCTGAAATTATTAATACTTCCTATCATTTCTGACCACTCAAGAATGTCGTTGGTAACAGAACGCGTTATTTTTGCGTCTTCTTTTATTTCAACAATATCGGCACCTACTATGCCAAGACGGGCATTTGTTTTCTTTTGCTCCTTCTTTAAGTCAACTACTGCGTTTCTTGTGACCTCGGCATATTGTTTAATACCCGCAATATCGGCTTTTACCTCAACCATGTCGTTTTTCAACGTAACAATATCGGCTTTTACCTCAACCATGTCGTTTTTCAACGTAACAATGTCGGCTTTTACCTCAACCATGTCGTTTTTCAACGTAACAATGTCGGCTTTTACCTCAACCATGTCGTTTTTCAACGTAACAATGTCGGCTTTAATTTCAACAATGTCGGTTTCGATATTTTCAAGCCTACCATCAACCTTGTCAAGCTTGCTTATAATTAGTTTTAAAAGCTCGTTTTCCATTTGTGTTTCCTTTCGCTTTATTTGTTTTATACCCTGCTGTACTGTTATACCACAATTTCACCTTATTCAAACCGCCGACCGTAATCGGCGGTTTGACGGTATTAACAATACTGTTCAATTATTCCGATAATCTCATTATTTGTGGGAATTCTTATATCATCTTTTTTACTGTAAATAGTTAAAAGAAATACTGTTTTATCATCTTGTACCGCATAATAAATAACTCTGTATCCATCACTTTTTCCGGATTTTGTATCGGTATTTACCGCTCTCACTTTATAGGTGTGACCGCTCATTTCAAGATTTATTCCGGAAATTTCATTACCGATTAATTCACCATTTTCTAAATTATCTATAATTGAACTTATATCATCTTCAATATGATGATATTTTTTCTTTTTACGATAATAGTCAATGTCCTGTTCAAATCTTTTTGTAAATTCTACGCAATACATCACTGCTCTCCATTTTTTGCTCTTTCTTCTGCCTCTTCCTCAGCTCTCGCCTCCTCTTCGATTCTGCGAAACATTTCTCGCCAACTGCCGTTACTCGGTAGTTTACCCTCGCGCATAAGCTTCATCTCTATACAAGACTGTTTTAACGATTCTTCAATAGTACAATATCTTCCGACCGTATTATCCATAACGCTCACCTCTTTCTTATTATATTATACCACAATTTCGCCTTATTCAAACCGCCGACCGTAATCGGCGGTTTGATGTTTGTAAATACTTGCAAGTATCAGCTTACAATAACAGACACATTCGAGATATTACCATTTTGCAGATATATAACCACAGTTCCTCCGGGGGCAATTTGGTGTTGTCCTGTATTGTTAGTTATAACAAATGTGCTGGTACCGCCTCCGATGAGAGTTACAGTATTATTAATGTTACTCCACATAGCATTCATATGCAAGTTGCACCAGTCGCCGTTTGTTCTGTTAACTGTTAATGTCCAACTCGTTATTGCGGCAGCACCTGTATTTGTTATCGTAATAAGTTGACCTTGGTCTACTTGTGCAAATGTTGCTGTAGCAGACAATGCCGCTGCATACTCACAGAAAGTACAAGGATTGTTATTATGAGCAAACTGTGTTTGAGTAACGCCGCTTCCGCTCGCGGAAGGAGCACAGGTTAATGTTGTTGTGCAACCGGCTCTGCCGCATTGCTTCGTTCTTGTGTCACCATCACCGTCCCAACCTCCTGCAGTACGTTGATGTCCTAACGCGGTAATCGTTCCCGTTTCGGTTTCGGTACAGCCCGCCCTTGTACAAGGTCTCGTTTGAGTTCCCGTAGTCGTACAGGTTGCCGCAGTTACTGTAGTCCAATCACCCCAAGTATGCGGCAATATAGCAATCGTTCCCGTTTCGGTTTCGGTACAGCCGGTTACGCTACAGGTTGCCGTTCGACTTCCCGCCGTTGTACAAGTAGGCTCTGTCACTACCGTCCAGTTCCACGAAATCGCGTGAGAGTCTTTTGCGGTACAGCCGGTACGGGTACAGCTTCTTTCATGCCGACTGCTCACAGGCGAGAACGCCCCGTAGGTGTGTTCTTGAACGCCGATTTCGCAACAGTCAATCTTTCCGTCCGCTTCAAACTTAGTTCTGCAGTATGTCGGAGGTGTAATACCGCTGTATTTTTCCCAATCGTGCGTTTCCCAAACCAAAGCTCCGTCTTGACCCGCTTGCGTTACGCGCAATCCGTAAATTGCGATAACCGATGTTTTATCTGTAGCGGCGTTGTACGCATTTACAAAGTTTGTTGCGTTCGCGTTACTGCTGAAAGTAAATCTTGCGTCTATAGTTCTGGTGGCGTTATTATTTAGGGTATCGCCGCCGCCTTTACGGATAAGCGATTTATTACCGCTGCGTGAGGCTCCGATACTGCCCCCGTCAACATTCGTTATAGTTCCGATGTCTGTGGGTAACAACTCAACATCTAAAACTAATCTTCTTCCCTCAATATTACTACCGGAGTTATTTCTGATTGTAAAGGTAACAGTGACCATAGCGTTATCGCGTGTTACATTTCCGGTCTGTAATGTTACGGTAAACGCATCTTGGAACTCGTAATTGTTACAGTTGTTACACTTTCTCGCCTGTTGTCCGTTCGGCAGGAAATCACCGGTATTAACCGCCGCCCATGCAGGATAGCTGTGGTTGCCGCAACCGCCCGCGCCGCCCGCGGTACAATCGGTACCGTCTTCGTCCTCACAACCGGGGATTCTTCCGTAAGGTTCACCGTAACAGGTTCTGCAACCGCACCGTCCGCATTTCTCGAGCAAGTAGCCGCAGTAGCCGCACGGGTTACCGTCATGAGCGAATCTTACCTGCGTTACGCCGCTTCCGCTCGCGCTCGGCGCACAGGTTAATAATGTGTCACAGCCGTCTCTGCCGCAAATCTTCGTTCGGATTGAACCCTCGTCATTAGTTGACGTCCAATTGTCTTTTGTACGCAAATGTCCCAATGCGCTAATCGGGCGGGTATTTGCTTCGCCGCAATTGTCACAGGTTTCGGTTTCGACGCCGTTCGTTGTACAATCGGCGGGGGTAGTTACAACCCAATCACCGAAGCTGTGTGCGACATCTTGATAATCCTTTATGCCACATACGGTACAGGTACATTCTTGTTTACATTCGCCGTCAATATCGCTCCACGAACCATAGGTATGGTCTTTAGCGCGCTCGGTGTGCGCTCCACATTTACAGAATTGTCTTTCTCTACATTCGCCGGGATTAGGTACCCAAGCACCCGTGAAGGTGTGAGCTTCCCACGCGCTGTATGCAGGGCATTTTCTGCATTTTTGTCTGTGTTGATTATCTAAAGCGTCCACGTCCCATATACCGCTCGTGAAGTCGTGTGTTTCCTCTTGTGCCACGCCGGAAATGGTGAAAGTGACACTTATAGATGTAGTTGTGCCGGACATTGCACCGCCCATACGTTGCCAGAAAGTCGCCGGTTGGTTTCCGCCGTGTGTGGGACCGCCATCGTACCATTGGTCATACCATAATACAGCCAAAGCACGTTTATCTAAACCATTACCCGGTTGTATTCTTATAAAACGACTATTTGCCGGGAACGTATGCGCGCGCGCTGTTCCGTTCACCGTAACCGAGTTTACAGTTATTACAACATTAGAGTCATGATAAACGTCGGGAGCCGCTATTGATGTTCCGACGAGAATTGTGTCGGGACTAATTCCGGAAGATGCAATGATAATTGAGCGATAACCTGTATCACTTACTCCGGTAATGGTTGAAGTATAAGTCCCGTTTCCTGTGATTTCTACCGTGTTACCCTTTCTGTCAACCCAATTTGGATTATTGGCACGAGCTAATAGTTCAACAGAAAATGAAGGGGCGGGGAGCGGCTTACAGGGTTCGGTGTTTTCGTCCTCATAACCGCAACCCTCGGTGGTAGGGATACTCGCGTTGCCGCAATATCTTACGCCGTCTAACCAATCGCCGAACTTATGCGCCTGTGTCAACACATTTCCGCAACTGTCACAGGTTTTTCCGCAGGTTGTGCTTATTCCACCCGTAATAATCGGTATCCACATAGATGAGTAGGTATGCGACTGCGTTGTAATATATTCACAATCGTCACATTTTTTAAAGCAATTTGCCGAATCCGGCGACCAGTCGTCGGGGAAAACGTGCGCTAAAACTTCATCGTCCATTGCTCCACAGGCGGAAACGGTACACTTCTTAGCGTGTCCGCCATCGCCGACGCTTGTATAATCGCCCCATGTGTGTGCTATTTTGGGAATCTCTTCCGTCATTGTCGCGCCGCACTCGCTTCCGCAATTGTAGAGTATCTCGCCGACCGCGTAACAGGTTGCATCGGTAGTATCGACGGATACCCAGTTGCCGTGTGCAATCTTAGGATTATCGGCGGTTTCAACAAGCTGTTGACAAGCAGAACACTTCCTCATATGATACTCGTCATCTAACTTAAACCACTCCGTCAAAATCCAGTTATGCTCGGCGGTTATCTCGTTTTCATATTTCTCTTTATTTCCGGCCTCGTCCTCTCCGACGTCGTCGCCGTTACAAAGAGGGCATACCCAGGTATAGGTTACCGGGTCGCCGCAGTTGCCTTCGGTTCCCGTAACATTCCAGTAGCCGGGTTCATTCTTTATATTTTCCTCTGTAAACGCGGGACATATGCCGTGACCCGTCTTTGTCGCGAAAACGGGTTGTTCGCCCTCAAAGCCGTCCTCGGGGGGTTGCGTGCTGTTTTGCGATTCGCTGCAGCCGCCTCGGTTACAGGTTCTTATGAGTATCTCGTCACTTAAACAAGACACCTCTCCGTTTTCCTTTGTTTTCCAAGGAAGCCAATCGTGACCCAATGGCGGTATTTCGGTATCGCCGGGCTTTCTGTGTGATGAAAGAGGCGCACCGACATCGTCCTTACCCTCACAATGTTTGCAAAGGTATTCAAAGCCGCCGGGAGTTGTACAGGTTGGCTCGCCGGTTTCGTTTCTTAAATCTTCGTCGCCTTCGTCATACTCCGGAAGCTCCGGCTCGACGGTTACTTGGTTTGGAGGAGCGTTACAGCCGGCGTTACTGCAACTGAAATATTTAAACCCGCCCCAACATCTGATAACGGTTGAAAGACTTTCGACCTCGTCATCAAATTTATGTCCGAGCGCGACGGTACCTTCTTTTGTACCTTCCTTCGTAAATGCCTTCAAACACTCCTCGCGAACGCATACGCGCTCATATCTTGAAGCAAGGGTACAGGTGGCGTTAAATGTCTTTATCCAACCGTTAAACTCCTCCGCGTCAAAGAGAGAAGCGTCGCCGTCGATTTTCTCGACCTCAACCCTCGGATTTTCCGGTTCGTCCGACTTAACTACCGCAATAAACTTATGTCCTAAAGGCTCGCCTTCCTCGCGTCTTTCCTTAAAGCCGCATATTTTACAAACCCGCTCTGTTGTATATTTCTTTTCACAGGTGGGGTCGGATACCGGCTTATATGCCCCCCATTCATGGGTGCAGTTAAGGACGTCTATAACGATATAAAATTCTTCGGACGAATTATTTTGAATTAAAATAGTTCCCGAGAACCCAAATTTATCTGTGCCTTTTCCTATAGTCGGGAAGACGGAAAATGTTCCTACAATCTTATCGTCGTCCCCTCTTTTAACGCTGACCGAGCTTTTTTCTTCGCCCTCGACCTCGACTAATTTGACATTGCCCGACTCGTTAATATCAACGTCGGGCGTTCGCCAATTCGCGCTGTCCGCTCCGCTTTCATTGACAATAGTAACCGTTCGCGGACAAAGATGCGACTTATCCGCGGGTTCTTCATCGCCCTCGTCATTAACCGCAGGTTCGGGAAGAATACAGGTACAGGTGGAAATAAGCGCGTAAATATCGTTATCCGATTCGCCGCACTTGTTACAAACCTTACCGCCTTCTGTATAAGTCCACTCATGACTCTCTATTTCGAGTCCTTTACAATCGTGGTCAAAATAATTTTCACAATATCTTATATGCGATGAAACGTCATCGGGGTTTTTATAATAGTGTCCGCTAAATTTATGCGGAAGCTTTTCAATAACGACCGTTCCGTTTGCCGCGCAAGAAGGTATGGTACAAGTAACCGTCAAAACACCTTCAGAGTAACAGGTTGCGGGGGTTGTAACGGTTTCGGTATGCGTTCCGCTGCACGAAACCTGACACCCCGGGAGATGTCCCAAATGCGGGGGTTCTCCACAGAATTTACAACATTTGCGGCATATAACGACCTCACTGCCGCCGATAATTTCCACCGTCATCTGCTTTTTACACTTCGGACAACGATATCTGCAAACGTCACAGTTAAATGTATCGCCACATTCACAGCAAAGCTCGGAGTTACAAGGGGTGGCGGGGTATACATCGCCGCATCCGCGCCCAAATACACCGTTCGCATAGGTAGGCTTATCGGGAAGCTGACAGCCGTACCCGCAATATGGGTAACAGGGGAGACCGTATTCCGGGTCGCCCGGGTCTGCGAGACAGTTGGGACAACCGTCAAAATAACAATCCAACGGTTTTGCGGGGTCGTCCTTTGCGTGCATTATGCCCGAGCCGACGTTACAAACCGCAACGCAAATATCGAGACAGTTCGGACTCCAACAAGGGAGCGTCTCGGGACAGGTCGATAAATCGCAAGTGCTTCCGCCGGGCGCGCCGACCGTATGATGCTTACAGGTGGGGCATTTTTTGTCGGGAACAAAAACATCGGGCTGCTTCCTGTCCATATCAATATTATTATGATAAAGAATAATCCATGTGTTTCCCGCTCCGGTTATGCTCGCCTTATTAAGCGTGCGGGCGGTATCGGTAAAAGCATTTTTGTCGCTTCCGTCAACATAGCCAATCCAGGATAACAATATGCTCGCCTCGCCGTTATAACCGCCAACCTTTTTGTCGGTTCTTTCTGCCGCGAGTGCCGAACTCTTCATGCCGAATTTTGCGTCACGTTTCGCGGTAGTGGTAAGCTCTAAAAAGGTTCTGTCGCGTTCTTGCAGGGCGGGGTCGTTTTCGCTTAAATCAATCCCTATGTCAAGAAGAATGTCGGAGTAAAAAGAGGTATTAAACACCCTAAACTTTTCTATATCGGCGGGAATAGGCCCCCCGACGTCGTTAAGGCGAACGTCATATATGCGCGTACCGATTGTTGAAGATTCTTCAATAATGAGTGCGCGCGGGTCATCACCCGCAGCCGTTCTTCCTACGGTGAAATTTGCCATATCTACCGCCGCGTCCGTCCATGCGTCGGCTTTAATGACCTTAATCTCTACCGCGTTCCGCAATTGTCGCGCTATATAGTTCTCGGACGCGGTAACGATTCGTTGCATATCGTTATCGGTACGCACCGACCCCGCAATTTCGGAAATAGGCTGATACATAGAGAATGCCGCCGCGGTAATCATAGTGAATATTACCACAGCTATAATGACCTCAATGAGCGTCATTCCTCTCTTTGATTTTAGTCGCTTTAATAAGCTTTTTGTTTTCATATTAGTTTTCATGATAGTATCCTCCCTATTTGTTTCAATTAACACGCCGCGTCCCAATCATGTATGCTCGCACATTTTTGGCAAACATACTCTCCTAAATTAAGCCAAAAATCTAAGTTGCCTCTGCTCGGGTTAGTTATGCCGCCGTCTCCGGAAACCGATATATGGTCGGTCGTTATTATCGCTATATTGTACACGTTAAACTTTTTTTGTCCCGGCGGTCTTTCCATTATTATATCATATCGCTCGTTAGCGGTCCCCTGAAAAAGCGGGCCGCCGGAGGGTGCCGGACCGGGATACTTAACGCCGGTTCCGGGATAGTCGCGATTCGGCGTATAATCCTTCACCGTTTCGAGCCAAACCAAGTCCTTTATATTATCGCTCACGACAATTCCGACAACATTACCGCCGCCCTTTACAACCGTAGGAATGTGCAATATAATTTGGTCGGGCTTATGCGTTGTGCAACCCACAACATTACAACAAGGGTTAATCTCTTTATTTACCGCAATTTGTAACATATTCGCATACAACGGAACGCCGAGAGGGAGCGAGCCGCGAAGACTCATGTCCCCTTTATTCAATCGCCAGTCGTCATATGTCGCGCTTTTTACCGTTCCCATAACGAGCGCGGGAAGGTTGTTTATATCGGTTATTGCGTTATCGTCGGGTATGCGATACGCAAAAAGCTTCTTTGTGGCTACCTCGGGCGTTCCTAAAACCCAGCTCGTAGTGCATACTCCGTTTATATTGCATATATCCGTAGCAAGACCGTGCGTTTCGTTACAAATCTGCCCGCCCCATTTTGCAGTAACCTTATTCGGTAAAACATTTTTGTCCGGCGATTTTACGGCAATTCCCGCGGTACGCTTTGTCACAATCGCATCCTTAACATTTTTAGAGAGCGAAAACGCGGTTGTTCTCTCTGCACCGATTTCCTGTCTGTCGATACTGCTGACATCGGTGAAATATTCGGTTAATTCGAGACCGCCTTTACCGCTTTTTTTAGATGATATCCTCGCATCAAATTTATAGGCTACCGGGTCGGAAATCCCGTCAAATTCTATGACAATCATCTCGCCCGACGTTGCGCGGTTTACAACATTTGTACCCGAACGCGATATATCCTTTTTTTGGCTTTTTATCGAGCGGTTCTCCTCAATATTGCTTCTGTGCGTTTGAATCGAAGCGTTTATCAGCATTGCTATCATCAACGACATAATCGTGAATACAGCAATCGCAATTATACACTCGACAAGCGCGAACCCCGATTTTGATTTATATTTTTTTAACATAACTGTACCCTCCCACGATTATATTATCTGATTACTGTCAACTGTCAATTGTCAATTATCAACTGTCCGTCAACTGTCAACTGCCGTCAATGTCTGCTTTGACCTTCGCCGCTGTTAACGCCGTCGAGGTCGTCAAATGCTCCGTTGCCCGTTCCGCTTCCGTTGGTGCTTACGCCGGGGTTGCCGGACGGGTCGGGTACTTCGTAGTCATCTTCCTCGCGCGGTAACGGTCTCGGCGGTAACGACGGCTCCGCATCGCCGCCCGGAAGTACGGCTATAAAGAAACACTGTGTTCTCATTCTTAATTCCGAGGCAAAAATGCTCCCGAAATGCACAACCGCATTGTTGCTTGTATCGTCGTGATAAAACACCATACGCGGACAATAAATACTTCCCGCATAGAACGATTCGGCTTTAAGCTGTATTTTATTTTCACCGGTTCCGTTATACACTAAATAAATGTTCATATTTAACGGACGCTCCGAATCGTGATTCCTCGGTCTTATTTCCTTCGTTGTATCGAAATCATTTCGGATTTTTCCCGAGCCGTTCCTTTGCAATAAACCGTTTAACCAACAGCTCCATTGACACCTTTGATTATTAAACGGACTTCCGTTATACATTTGCGCGCTACCGCCGGAGCAGTTTGTAACACAAGCAACACTGTCCGAGCCGCGAAGATTCGAAGCACGCGACATGATTCCTAATCGGTTGCCGTCGAGATTATTGCTCCCAATCCAGTTTGTGTTTGTGGTATCCGCAAGCACCGCCATATTAAACGGGCCGACATACAACCCCGCGCCGGTTTGATAGGTAACCGCGTCGGGAATTTCAAGCACAGCCGTTCCGTCGCCGATTACCATAACGGCAACGCGGGTCGTCTGACCGGTACCGAGGTTCCAGTTAAATGTACCCGTTGTGCCTAATCGGACATTCACCACGTTCTCGCTATCCCCTAAGCCGGTATCAATAATTACCATATTGACCGAGTTTTGGTCTGCACCGGTGGCGTCCTTATTGCTGACGGTGGTATCGTGGTCTATATAGAATATTCTTCTCTTTATTTCGTCGTTTACGGCTATACCGTACTTCTCTAAAGGATTCCCGGATACCGCGCCCCAGTCACCTCTCGATGTAACCGTGCTGTTCGGGGCGTTCCATACGACGTCCAAGGTTCTGCTCTGTGCTACAACCGGCCAAAGTAAATCGGTCGAAACGTCGCCAAGGTACCAGGTTATTGTTAAATCTACACAACGCTCACAAACGCCGCAGGTGTGAAGCGTAGAATTAACCTTACAATCAGCACCTATGCACAAATGGTCGGTGTTAATTTTACAGTCTTCTATCATTTTTTTGACATTACCGTATGGTAATGTTATTTCGACATTATTTGAATTAAAAACCTTACCCTTAACGTACATTGTCAATCCGCTGAGTACGTTATTATTGAAGTTGGCGTTTTTTGAATAAACATTTCCGAGTATACAATAGGTAGATTTTCCTACGGCATAGTTTTTATTATTTTGTGCGTGTCCGTAAAAGTCTCCTCTTACTCTGAAGAACAGATGACCGCCGTCTCCTCCGACTACTCCGTTATCACCTTGAACACTAACGCCGCTGTTGCCGCCGTTACCGATGTAAAGGTTCTTGCCGACCGTTATTCCTAAGGTTTTATTAAACACAGTCGGGTTTTCTATCGTCGTATCACCGATACAAAGATTATGATTTGCGGAAATATCGCTTCTGTAGCTTCCGTTAGAACTTGTTTTATCCAACACCGCCCAGGTTGTGTCAAAATGTGTCGTTGCGTTTACGCCCCTTATTGCAACATTATCGAGGGTGTCCCCTATTTTTCCCGCGCCGGTCGAGTGGAACGCGGCTCTTTGGAACCACGAGAACGGTTCGCCGTCTTCGTCGTATATTCCCGGCGGCGTAAACGTAAATGTACCGTCGGGGTTTCTCTCGTAACAATTACAGGGATAGTTACCGCATCTGTCGCATTTATCGTGGTCATCGTCCTTGCATATACATTCCGCAGGAAGTTTCCAACACTTATGACAGCATATGCAACCGTCGACATCAACCTCAACCCCCGGCGCGTTGTGCGCTTGGTCGGGGTGAACCTTATCAAACAGATTGCCGCAGGTTTCACAAGTTCTGACCTTTACCTTTTTTATATCATCCTCACGGTCGAGCTCGGGTGACCAACCGTCAATACGCCCGATTCTCCATTTATTAGTAGTAGGCGCAATACAGCTACCGCCGAATTTCGGCCCGTCACAATCGGTACTCCACGAGAATTTATAATCAATATCTACGTTTTTATCCGAGGGCTTTTCTATGCCTATCCACTGTTTCCTTTTATCCATAGCCTCGGGTAGGAAGCCCCAATCGGTGTCTGTAGTAGCGGGGGCATTGTCCTTGTCGACCCAAACCCACCAACCCTTACCGATAGGACAAGCGGGCCAAGCAACATCGTGACAGCCGCCGACGAGTTCGCCTCTTAATGAGGGTTCATAAGGAATATTGGGTATCATACCGTTATCAATTGCGTCCTGCCACAGACTGTCTTTAACCGTACCGTCGGCATTATACGTAAACTCGGCTTTTGGGTATGTTCTCGCAAATTTTTCACCGTTAGGCGGTGAAACGGCGGGACTTTTCTCCTTATTCTTATCCCAGAAACAACCGCCGATAGACGCGTCGGGACAGATTGCCGCGCCGGGGTCGCGACAGGTGGATTTTGAGCGACACATTGTACCGGCGGCTTGTCGCCTTGCCCAGCCGTCCTTTGAATCCTCAACCCAACATTTCCCGTACAAAAAGCTTCCGGAATTAACGCGCGTGTTTGAACCCCAATTCGGGTCGGGGTTTTTCGAAGAGACCCATTCCCAATGTAAGCCGGCACCCGCTTTAAAATCGGGGGACAGCCATTTGGGGGCGAACGCTCTTTGCTCACCCACGTCATAGAAACGCGATGTGGTGACGATTCTTCCGTTATATTCGACAGTAACCTCCATAACGATATCGCCGTGACGATTGACAAAGATGATAACGCTGATGTCGTCGCCGCCGCCGCCGAGCGTATTGGTGGTCGCCTCGCCCGTGAGATAGTGTTCGCCTTCGATTAAGTCGCCGTCGTCGATTAATTGTTTAAGGGTTTTATCGGGATGCGACCTCCAAACCGACGCGCCGCAAACAACCCCACATTTTGCACCGGAGGAATAGGTCGAGTCAAAGGGCAACGGAACCTCTAAACAGGGGGATTTAACTTCACAGTCCTCCGAACCCGGCGAGCCGATTTTGGGGACATATCTAAGCCCACAGTTTGTTCTGAGCTTTGAAATAGCCGCGTTGAGCGCGACACCGCCGTCTTCGTCTACCGTCGCACCCGCCGCCCTCGGGTCATAAACGAGGATATACTTATCCATAGCGTTTAAAACGTCGTTAGCCGTCTGAAACGCTTGTGAATCGGAATAATCCATAACAATGCTTTTTCTGCCGTTTTGCACGGCGAAATACACCGCCGAAGCGAGCACTATCATAAACGACATGATAACCAAAACGATGAACAAAACGCTCCCTCGCTTTGAAAACATTCTTTTCTTAACTTTTGTTAAGCCTCTAAAATTATTTCTTTTCATAATACGCTCCTTTCGGTAATGACATATATACAACGCTTATTATCTTAATCTAACGCGCCAACGCTCCAGTTAAATCTCGTCGCGTAGGTGAAGTTAGGCTCTTCCATAGGTTCAACGATGAAGAACATCATGTTTACAGTGTACAACCTTTTCCCGCCCGCCGTGTTTACAACCTCGCCGTCTGCGTTCGTAGTTCCGTCAAGCTCGCGATGTGTAATGCTTGTGATATACGAAGCGTTAGGAAGGTTATAGACGTACATTGAAAGGGCAAACGCCTCTTCCTTTGTGAGCGGTATTTCAAATTGAACGCTCTGCATAGCTACCGTCTCGGACTCATTTGATAAAAACTCTCTCATTGCCGTAACGACATAGACGGCTTTTGCGGGATTCGCCATATTCTGCTCGTAATAGTCCAACGCCCCAACTCGCGGCGCGTTCATCAAATACGCGACCATTGCTTCTAAATCGGCGTCGTCATCATCAGACGGGGCTACTGCGACCGGCGCGGGCGCGGCGGCGGGTTCCGCGGCGGCTGCCTCGTCATTGTCGTTATTTTCGTTGTCTGCATTGTTCTCGCCCTCTTCGCCGCTTGCTTCGGCGTCATTGCTCGCGGCGGAAACATCGTCGGCGTTCCCGATTGTCGCCAAATCCTTTATAGGATATGATATGTCGGTATCCCGAAAAATGCTAAGCATCAAGCTGTGTGTTGAGAGCTGATTAACGATAAGGTTATCGGTATTAAGCCCGACCCCCTGTAAAACATCTCGAACGAGTCTGTCTGCGTTATAAGCGGTCAATTCTTCTTCGTAGAAGTTTTCGGAAACGTCTCTTCCGTCTTCATAAGCTTCAACAATTTCTTTTTCCATTTTTTCAAATTTGGAAAACCCGAGTTCGTCCTCTAATCTTACAAACTCCGCCTTTTTTGAATCCAAAAGTGCTTTATTGTCTTTAATGCTGTTATACTGCGGCCATATAAACAAAATTACCCCCGCAGCGGCTACTATAATAAATATCAATATAAAAACCGCGATTTGTTCATTTCTGCTTAAAGTCATTATATATATACTCCTTAATAATTATATAAGATTGCCACTTGTCTTAATCTCCGCTTGTGCCGTATTTGACGCCTTCTTCTTCGAAAATATGACCGCCTTTTATTCTCATGGAAAGGTCAAACGCGGTAACTGCACCGGTCGGAACCGTGCCGTCAAAGACGTCGGTTACCTCGCTCCCTTGTACCGTTCTGAACCCTTCGTATATGACGTCTTCAAAGAAACCGACCTCATATATCGCGTTTACAAAATCCGCGGGGAAAATAACATCGCCGCAATAAACCGTCATTCTCAAATCGTACCCGTTCCAAGCGATGTCGCCGAAAGCGTGAAAACTACCGCCCCACTCCGGATTCTCGGCAACCATATTCACGCATTTTCTTAACTGTTGCTCTATCTGAGGCAAATTCCCCCGAGGGAGAAAGTCGAACATAACCTTCGAGAGCTTCACCGAGTATTTATATTCGGAAAAGTTTGACAGAACGTCCCGCATTAATGTCATTTCGTTACGCTTTATGTCGTATTCTCCTTCGATTATTTTTTGATTAATTTCGGCAATTTGTTTTTCTACGCCTTTATTAATGCGGTCAATTACAAAGTAAACTCCAAAAACAACGCCCACGGATATACCGGCGGTTAAAAGCATTTGAAGGGGAAACGCCGAACCGCTGCTCTTTTTTGATTTAACCGCGGTCGATTGGAGCAAGTTCACCTGTTCCATAATCGGGTCAACTTTATAAAACGCGCCTATTGCATTGGCATATTTTGAAAAGTCAACCTCACAAAGCTTAACAATATTATTCGGCATTGTCAAAACGTGCGCCGGAATATTAAAGGAAGAAATCGAGTTTGAAAGGGCGACGAAGTCTTTAATCATACCGTAAAACATTATTTGCTTTAACGGCTTTGCGTCCGGTCTTTGCCCGATAAATTGAATCATGCGGAAAAGGTTGTCGAAAACCGCGATATTGACATAATCGGGATTATCTTCATAATCGGCGGCGTCAATCTTTATGTAGCGGGAAATCGAAACCTGTCCCTCTTCATAGAGATTGATATTAACGAAATCGTCATCAACCTGAATACACAGGAACGGCATAGCGTCCTTAAGCCTAGGTGTATTCATAATAAGCCGCGTTATACAGTTATTACTGATGTTTATTTGTTTAAGCTTTAACCCCGCTTGACCAAAAAGCATTTGATATCCGTCAACCATTCTTTGGGGACAGGCGGTAGCCATTACCTTTATTGTCTGATTCCCCTCGGCGTCATTAGAACCGTCGCCGACTATTGAGTAGGACACGTTATAATCGTTGGCTATTCCCATTTGGGTGACTATCATAGCTTCAATTGCGGCGGTGCTTTTCAGAGATTTAGGCTTAATAACCTCAAGCTCTTTGTAAAGAATCGCGCCCGAGTTGATACAAACAATAATCTCTTTATCCGAAATCTTCTTAGCCGCCAACATTTCCGTGATTAACGCGGCAATGGGTGCAATTTCATTTACATACCCGTTTACAATCGCGCCCTCGGGAACATCTCGCGTTTCGACATCGTTAATACGTATTTTACTCCCCGATAATGACCCCTTAACTAATTTTATTTGCTTGTCGGTAACGTCAAATGATAACATACAGTAATACCCCTATCCTCACGTTTATTTTTAATATAATTATTCGCTCTTTTTGCTTACCCTTGCCCCATTGTGTCCATTGAACCGTAAATGAGGGGGAATATACCCGCCAATACCAACGCGACCGCGCCGCCCAATACGATAATCAATAAAGGCTCCATCATGCTTACGAGCGAGGTAATAGCCATATCGGATTCTTCGTCGTAATAATCGGCGGTCTTAGAAAGAATTGAATCTAAGCTTCCCGATTCCTCGCCGACGACCACCATTGCAATAAATATCGGGTTAAAAACGCCTATTTTAAGCAACGCTTGTGATAAAGGCTCACCGCGCTTTACGTTTTCAACAACCTCTTTAAATCTCTCGCTTATATACAAATTGCCCAAGGTCTGCTCGGATTTTTCGATACATTCAACCATCTGTAAGCCCGAAGCAAACAAATTCGACATTGTTCTCGCAAAGCGCGCCGTATATATAATCCCCAAAAGCTCTCCCGCTTTTGGGATACGCAAAATCGCTTTGTCAAACCGAAACCTCGTTGCGGGGGTTTTTAAAAGCGTCCTCGCAATAATTACAAACGCGATGGTACCGCCTATAAGAATATACCAATAAGAGACCATGAAATCGCTTATTGCCGCCAAAACTCTCGAAAGCGGCGGAATATCGTCCGCGTTTTCGAACATCTCCATAAACATAGGGAAAATTAATGTAAATAAGCCGACAACAACCACAACCATTAAAATGGCGAGTATAATAGGGTATATCATAGCGGCTTTAATTTTATTGTTTGTTTTATTCTCTTTTGCGTAATGGTCGGCAACCCTCACCATAATCATATCGAGATTACCGCTCGCCTCACCCGCCGACACCATACTTGTGAACAAATTAGGGAAAGCCCCCGGCTTTTGAGCAATCGCCTCCGAAAGAGAACGCCCCATCTGTACCTGTTCATATATTTCGGTAAGCAAAGCCTTTGCCTTTTTATTCTGTTCCTGAGAAACCATGATTGAAAGCGCGCGGACGACGCTTATACCCGCGACCAGCATCGAACTCAACTGCCGACACAGAAAAGCCAAGCCCTTAGTCTTGTATGTATAACTAACCGCCTTGACTCTGTCGCCCAATTCCTTATACGATGTACAGAAAAGCTGTTTCGTTTTGAGCCTCGCTATAAGCTCGTGATGGTCTTCGGCGGTCTCCTTGCCTCTCGAAACCTTTCCGTTTGCGTCGGTTGCAACATAAGAATATAAAGCCACAATGCACCCCCGTTAATTAATTACCTTACTTTTATTCTAAGATATATAATCATTATAACATATAGATATTAAATTTACAACTATATCTTTATAAGAAAATTTAACTAAATTTTACTAATTTTTTTGTTAATATTGACCAATAATTTATTCTAATCCGTCGAGACATATCGTTAATTCGTGGTTGTAGAAGTTATCGAGCATATTTTTTACCGACTTAAGCACCTCGCCGCGACCATCAATAATGAAATCACCTTTATACAGTGACCAAATGAGCCACCCGGCATTATCCCGCGCCATTAAATCGGGTGAGGGAAGTCCCGAGCTGCGCGAAATCATTGCCGGTTTCCGTGTGCGGGCGTCAAAATTGTAATGCTCGGTATAGTTGAGCTTTACCGCCTCCGAGCCGGTTGCGGTTTTGGGGAACGAGCTTTCGCCGATGATATCAACGCGGTCGTCGCCGGGGTAATATTGATGATTTCCGCCGCTCCAAATCCATATAAGGTTGTTCAACCCGTGATAATCGGACAACCGCGCATACATAAGTTTCCAAAGACGGACATACACCTCGCCCCCCGATTGCCCCCACCAGTCTAATTTACTCCCCCCGTCCGGCAACGGGTTAAAAAGAACGGGTATCCCTTCCTCCATAAGTCGAGATAATGAACCCGCCACTATATCAATATCGTGCATAATCCTTCCGCAGGAATCGGAAATTTCGCCGACGGCAATGAGTTCGTCAATATATTCCGCGTCCATAAGCTCAATCCCCGAGTTTTCCGTGTTGCTTACCGCGTCGCTCAATGAGAATAGACCGTCGTCAATTTCCCACATCCATGTGTACCCGACAAAACCGCCCTTTTTGTGCCACTTTTTAGAAAGGGTCACCTCTTGATTATCGGGGGCGGCGGCGTTATCGTCATTGTCCGAAGCCGCAGAAAAAAAGCCGGAGGCTTCGCCGAACCGAACCGCCGGCTCCCTGCCCGTCGCGCTGTATACGGCGTTAATCTCGGCGTTTGTGTTAACGGTACAATGTTGCGCGGTCAGCACCTTACTCCCGAAAACCTGATTAAGATATTCATAAGCGACAATTGCCTCGACAGAAGGCGCGGGGTTGCTCAACGATACAGACGTGCGGAATCTTTCGAGCGATATCGCCGTTGTGTTTTTTACCGACACCTTATCCAGCCTTATATTGCCGCGGTGAACAAAGAAGAATAGTTCCGTTTCCCCCTCCGCAAAATATACCGGCTCAATATAATAATAGTTATCCACCTCGTCGGCGTCTTCTCCCGCCGTCACATAAAACGCGCCATATTCGGTTATCTCTCCGTTTTCCGCAACGGTAGCCAATACCACAACGGGGTTTCCCGAAACTGCGGCGGCGTTAATTCCTATGCTGTAATGCTGTGACGAGTTGAGCTCTAAGGTAACGCTCAACGAATCGTCGTCAAATACCCTTTGTTGCTCCGCGTCATGCTCCCATTTAAAGCTTTTCTCGGTTAAGTCAAATTTTTTAAGCCTGTACTTATCGGAAGCCGAGCTCGGGTTAATACTTTTTTCGTCGGCGTCCTCTCCCATATCAACTATGGATACACCGTGCGGAGGATATACAATATCGGAACAACCCGAAACTAAAAAAAGCGCGATAAATATAAAAAATATTTTTTTCATAAACCTAACCTTTACAACTTTACAAAAAACGGTAAATATGATATACTGTATCAATTATGGGGACTTCTAAAAACCTGTTTCGAGTAATTGACGATATGAAAATTTCGTCAGATGAGGCGATTTTTCTGCGAATATCCGTTGATATTTAAAGAAAAATCAACGAAATATGGCGAATTTTTCATTCGTTAAGTGCCGGAAGAGGTTTTTAGATGTTCCCTTATATAACTATGTAACTATTATCTTTATTAAAGGAGAACATACCTATGGCAAAAATAAACAGAACATTTCTCGATTTAAAGCAAAGCTATCTCTTTATCGAAATAAGCAAGCGGATTAGCGAATTTAAAAAAAATAACCCCGAAGCCCCGATTATCAGAATGGGTATAGGCGACGTTACCCTGCCTCTTGTTCCCGTTGCGGTTGAAGCGGGGGAGAAAGCGTTCGCGGAAATGGGGGTAAAGGAAACATTTAAAGGATATGAGGATTCGGGAAAGGGCTACGATTTTTTAAAAAAAGCCATTGCCGAGTATTACAAAGGCTTTGGTGCGAACGTACCGGAGGATGAAATATTTGTCAGCGACGGGGCAAAGTCCGATTCGGGGAACATAAGCGATATTTTTAACCCCGATTGCGTCGTAACAATTACCGACCCCGCATATCCCGTATACGTCGATTCGAGCATAATGAGCGGAAAAAAGATACAATACGCCGACTCAAACGAAAGCAACCGATTCGCGGCGATGCCCGATATGTCACAAAAAAGCGATTTAATCTACTTATGCTCGCCAAACAACCCGACCGGCACGGCATACACCTTTGAACAATTAAAGGCGTGGGTCGATTATGCAATCGCAAATAATGCCGTAATAATCTATGACGCGGCATATGAAGCGTTTATTACCGAAGCCGACAAGCCGCGCAGTATTTACTTAATAGAAAACGCCCGTAAATGTGCCATTGAGATTTGTTCCTTCTCAAAAACGGCGGGGTTCACCGGAACGCGATGCGGATACACGGTCGTGCCGAAGGAAATCGCGCTCGAATCACCCGATGGACTAAGCTCGACGATAACCGACGCCAACGCCGCATGGTCAAGGCGGCAGGGGAGCAAATTTAACGGCGTGTCCTATCCCGTTCAGCGTGCCGCAGAAGCGGTATTCTCGCCAAAAGGACAAGAACAAATCCGAAGTAATATAGCCATTTATCGCGTTAACGCCGAAATAATAACAAAAACCCTGTCCGAGCTTAAAATTGACTTTACCGGCGGGGTTAATTCGCCTTATATTTGGTTTAAATGCCCGTGGGGAACGGACAGTTGGGACTTTTTTGATATACTTTTAAAAGAGGCAAATGTCGTTGGGACTCCCGGTGAAGGGTTCGGTCAAAACGGTAAAGACCGATTCAGACTGACTTCTTTTAACACAAAAGAAAATACCGAAGAGGCAATGCGCCGACTTCAAAAATTAATGACAGACAGGAAATAGCGGTTATTTCCACTTTAATACGGCTTCGTCCCCGTCCTTCAGCGTGTCGCTGAAGCCTGCGGGGGCGTTGTTCAGTTCCATGATGTATTCGGCTTTAGGGGTAGGGGGATTTTGAATATCCATATCAACATGATTAAGAAGCTCGACAAAAGTGTGCGGCACGCCGCCGTCGTTTTTGTTGAGGGGTACGATTTCGCCGTTCAATATAACGCTTATATCCGGGGTGTTTGCTTGCGCCGTTGATTCCCCGTCGGCATTGTCGGGAGCGTTTGCGTTGCCGTCCGCAACAGCATTATCATTTTTAATAAATGTTTCTATTTTATCAAGATTCTGCACCGCGTAATCCCATGCCGCGTCCTCGCCGTTGACGGTTACGCCCAACTCCTCGGGAATAGGTTCATCTGTGGGAAAAACTGCATCTTTAAGGGAAATAAAAGCGTTTTCGCCACAAACCGCAGGGACAAATTCGATTTTATCCCCGCCGGCGACTTTTTCACTTAAAGCAACCTGTTTCCCGCTCATTTGAACCTGTGCGGGTTCAAATCCGCCGCCGCGTATTGTTTTACGCTCGCCGTTGAGGAAATAGGCAAGACTGTGACCCGAACGCCCTAATATTTCCGCAGATTTATACCCCGCCATTGAGAGTAACTCAAATACGGTTATTTTATTTGTGTTAAAAATGCGTATTGACTTATCGTTCAAGGTTATAACGGAAAAGTCGTAACCCTTGTTCATAACTCCGGTTATGGCGATTCCGAGCGGGGTCACAAATTCGGCTCCCATAACCTTTCCGCCCGTATCGACGCCCTTAAGACTTTCGTTACTTCCGAGCGCGACCCGTTCGAGAGGGACATTAAGTCGTGTTGAAACCGCCTGTTGAAGCCCTTTCACAAGGCTTCCCCCGCCTACTAAAAACACCGCGGCGGGAGAGTCGCCGCCGTTAGCCCGCGATACGTTATCACAGATTGTTTCGGCTAAGGTATCAACGCTCGTTTCGATTTTGTCGATAAACTCGGAATGGGTAATAGTCCGCTCCATTCCGAATATATCGCGATAGGTATAATCATCACCGTTGCAACAGGTTTGTTTTATAGCCTCGGCGGTGTTAAAATCTACAAAGAATGTCTTAATTATTTCCTCGGTAATTTCGTCGCCGGCAATTGTCGCCATTGCATACGCAATAATACTCCCGTCCTTTGAAATTGCAATATCGGACGTTCCCGCACCGATATCGACCAAAGCTATGTTAATAAGCCGTATTTCCCTCGGTATAATTGCGTTCATAGCGGCAATCGGCTCTAAGGTGAGGCTCGTAACGCTTAACGAACACATATCCATAACCGAATACAACCCCTCAACCACCACATTAGGTAAAAATGTAGCGATTAGCTCAACCGCCGCCTTTTCTCCGCGGTGCGCTTCGAGACTAATCATTTTATATCCGTCGAGTGTATAGCCTATGATTGAATACCCGACGCAGTAATAAGGCGTTGTAACGCCGCGCTCGGTCGCAAGGTCGGACGCCGCTTTTTGAATCGCCTCTATTTCCATTGAACGGATTTTATCGGCGGTTATTCCGGAACCTGTGTCGTCGGATACGTCAAACTCCATTTCAATCCTTTTGGTTTTTAACGCCCGTCCCGCCGCCGCAATTGACACCTTTTCGAGTTTAATGCTTGTCCGCTCCTCAAGCTGTTCCTTTACGCGAGAGGCTATGCGGGCAACCTGTCGAATGTCCTCGATTTGCCCGTCAATCATGGCGCGCTTCGGGTGCGCCTCAACTACATAGTCGAGCATACGGAACAAACCCGTTCCGCCCGCGTCCTCCTCGTTTTGACCGACCACGCCGACAACCGTTCTTGTTCCTATGTCTAAGGCAAAAACGACATCACCCTGCGGCTTTAAGCTCTCCGTCTTCATAATAAAGACCATACCTTTCCCCGATTACGTTCCGTCGCGCCTTTTTTCATTTTCCTTTGAAAGATACGCAACATACTCTGCAACCTCTTGTGCAGTCGTACATTTTTCCTCTTCGATATAATTTAATATTTTTTGACATATATGCCCTATAGTATGGTATTCTAATAGTTCGCTTGCGTTCTTTTTCGACATATTTAATACCGTTCCTTTCCGAGCCGAAAAAGCTTTATGAAATCAGTCAAGCTCTTGTTCAGCACTACTTTGCGAAATCAACCGCGCGGCTCTCTCGGATAAGATGAATACGAATTTGACCCGGGTATTCCATATCCTTTTCAATTTGCTCGGCTATTTCCCGCGCCAACACAACCATTCCGTCGTCGTCAACCGTTTCCGGCTTAATCATAACGCGTATTTCTCGACCCGCCTGAATAGCGAATGCGCGTTCAACCCCGTTGTATGCGGCGCAAATTTCCTCGAGCTTTTGAAGTCGCTTAATATAATTTTCATAGCTTTCGCTCCGCGCGCCCGGTCTCGCCGCGCTTATTGCGTCCGCCGCCTGTACAATTGCCGCTAATACCGTTCTCGGCTCTACGTCGCCGTGATGCGCCTCAACCGCGTGGATTATTTCGGGATTCTCCTTGTATCTTCTTAATACGTCCATTCCTATATTAACGTGGCTTCCCTCTATTTCGTGAGTCAACGCCTTTCCTATATCGTGAAGAAGACCCGCCCGACGCGCAGTTGTTGCGTCAATACCGAGTTCGGACGCCAATATTCCCGATAAATGCGCCACCTCGAGCGAATGAGCCAGTACATTTTGGCTGTAAGATGTTCTGTAGAAAAGGCGACCGAGTAGCCGTATAAGCTCGTGATGAAGCCCGTTGACGTTAGCGTCCATAACGGTGCGTTCACCCTCTTGTTTAATTTTATTTTCAACATCGCGGCGCGCCTTATCGACCATTTCCTCAATTCGAGTCGGATGAATCCTCCCGTCTTGAATAAGTCGTTCAAGCGATATCCTCGCGATTTCTCGGCGAACCTTATCGTGACTCGAGAGCGTAATTGCCTCGGGCGTATCGTCTATAATAAGGTCAACCCCCGTAAGCTGTTCAAGCGTTCTTATATTCCGCCCCTCTCTGCCTATGATTCTCCCCTTCATTTCGTCATTGGGAAGCGGAACAACCGAAACGGTGAGCTCGGACACGGTTTCCGACGCAAGCCTCGATATAGCTAAGGAGATGTGCGCTCTCGCTTTAGAGTCGCACTCGTCCTTGATTTTTTGTTCATAAGCGGTGATTCGCAACGCTTTTTCGTGATTGAGCTTTGTGTCGAGAAGCTCTAAAATATGAGCCTTCGCCTGTTCATTAGTATATCCCGATATTCTTTGGAGAATATCCATCTGCGCCTGTTTCTGGCTTTCCGCCTCAGCAATTTTTTTATCCGCCTCTTTATGTTTATTTAAAAGCGATTCCTCTAATTTTTCAATTTTGTCGTTCTTTTTGTCTAAATTCTCCTCTTTTTGTTGAAGCCTTCGTTCGGCTCTCGATACCTCTGCGCGCCTTTCCTTTAATTCGCGCTCGATTTCGTTTTTCAGACGGGAAATATCCTTTTCCGCGCCTTCTCTCAACTTGAAAATCTCGTCCTTCGCTTCTACTAATGCGGTCTTTTTCTCTGCCTGTGCCTTTTCGTCAGCCTCGCTGACAATTCTCTGTGCTTCCTTCTCGGCGGATTCAATTTGGGACTCAGCGACGGCTTTTCTGTGCTTTACACCCGCCTTGAACATAAAAAAACCAACGCCCACAGCACTGAGAATAAGCAAGGCGACGTAAATCAACATCCAAAATTCCATTGTTTATCCTCTTTTCTATAATATAAACCGGTCTGAGACCGGACTAAACTAAATAGGCTGTATATATGTAAAACACTTATACAAGCATATTTACATATAATTCTACGGTAAAATACAGAAATTGTCAAGCGATTTTTAAAAAAGATTTAAAATATATCATTATAAGATGTTGACAATTGGGATTTATTGGGGTAAAATAATATCATGAAGAAAGAAACGAATCTTTGTATGAGTTGTATGACCATAAAACCCCCGGGGGCGGTTTTGACCCATGCTCCGGGCGAGTGTCCCCATTGCGGCTGGATTGACAATGGGGTGTATTTGGCGTCGTACCTGTATCCGAGAACCTTCTTAGCCGGAAGATATATTGTCGGTAAGGTGATTACTTATAACGGCGAAGGTGCGTTGTACGCGGGTTATGATACGCTCACCGATACAAAAATCACTATAAAAGAGTATATGCCCGACGCACTATGCACGCGCGCGAGGGACATTTTACCCCTCACCGTCAACTCGGGCGAGCTTCCGTTATATAAAACCTATTTGTCGGAGTTTATAGAACTCAACCGCTCGTTACAAAGCTTCGGCTCATCGCCGCGAATACAGAAAATCACAGATGTATTTTCGGAGAACAGCACGGCTTATGCGGTACACGAGGACGCCGCGGGAATAAGCCTTGCGGATTATCTGCGTAATGTCGGCGGAACATTGAGCCATGAACAGGTGAAGGAGCTTTTCCCCGCCGTTTTCACCACATTGGCGCGTATTAACACCGCCGGAATAATCCACAGAGGAATTTCGCCGAAAACAATTTTTGTAAGCCTTTCGAGCGGAACCCCCTTGGTATACATGACCGATTTTGCGATTACCGCCGCGAGAATTTACGGTTCAAAAATTAATTCGGAGGTCTTTGCGGGATATGCCGCTCCGGAACAGCATAATTGGGTCGAGCGACACGGCGACTGGACAGACGTATACGGTTTAGCCGCGCTTTTATACAATGTGCTTACCGGTATAGTGCCGCAGGATGCTCCGTCGAGATTGGTTGATGACCGATTGATTGAACCTATGCTCATTAACGGCGTTATACCCGTGAGCGTTTCAAAAGCAATAATGAGGGGTATGGAGCTTTCCTCAGATAAGCGAACCAAAACGGTTGAGGAGTTTTCGCGGTTGCTGTGGGGCGCGCAAGAGGCTTCGTTAAGTGTCGGCTCGTCGACAATCTCCGACACGCTCAAATTCACATCTACCTCGATGTTGACTAATAATATTACCCCGCCGACCGCTCCGAATATAAAGAAATACACCCCCGATTTTCATGACGATTACGACGACGACGCGGAAGAGGCGCGCAGAACGGCGCGAAGACTCGCGAGAGACAAAAAAAGAAAAGCCGTGACAATAACCGCATTAACGGCGGTATCTTCGGTTGTGGTGATTTTTTTGATATTGATTATACTCGCCGCCGCCGGCTTGTTAAACTTTCAGTCGGGCATTATTGACGACACTCCTTCGCGTATATCGGATATTTCAAGATATGAACCCGCGAGCGGCTCGGAAAACAACGTGCAAACATGGAACGCAACGGAGGAGGGGCAGGTAGCCAATTTTGTGGGCGAGCGATTCAGAGAGGGGTGGGCAAGAGAGGCGCGATTCGACTTTTTGGACTTTATATTTGTAGCGGAATACAATGATAACCCCGATTATCCGGCGGGAATGGTTTTCTATCAAAGTATAAAACAAGGGGAGATAGTTTCGTTCGGAACGAAAATCACTATAAAATACAGCTTAGGCGTCGAGTTTGTCAAAATGCCGAATTATGCGGGCATGGGCGTTGTCGAATTAATGGATATTCTTATGGATTTGGGGGTCAACCCCTCGAATATACAAATACAGGATAATCCAAGCGCGTTTTATGTACAAGAAGGCATGGTGGATATAGCGTCGGCACAACCGGGCGACAGCATAAGAATCACAAGCTTCCCCGAAGATGAAGAGCGACAGGCGGACGTAATCATTATTTATAAAGCCGTTCCGTTACCGGCACAAGCGCAACAGCCTTATAATAACGATAACAATAACAGAGCCGGCAGAGATAAGCCGCCGCGTTAAGGAACAGTAAATAAATAAGTTCTTTAAACTTCTCTGAGAAATCCGGGGGTTATCCTATGGGTAAAACGACCGCAATTATTGTGGCGGCGGGGAGCTCGTCGCGAATGGGCTTTGACAAAATTTTTGCGAGGATTAACGATAAACCGGTGTTGCTTTACGTACTCGAAGCGTTTCAGGCGGCAGAAACAATTGACGGAATAATAGTGGTCAATAATCACGCCGACAGAATAAAAGAATTTGCTTCTGATATTACCAAATTATTTGAAATCGTCGCCGGCGGCAAAAATAGGGACGAGTCGGTGCAAAACGGATTAAACGCCATTTCTTATACAAAGGGGGTTGTAGCCGTTCACGACGGGGCAAGACCGCTGATAACCCCAATGTTGATTGACAATATGGTAAACGCCGGAAAAGCTTATAAAGCCGCAATACCCGCTATTGCGGTAAGAGACACCGTAAAACAAATCAAAGGCGGTTATGTTGAATACACACCCGACCGCGAAACGATGTACGCCGCACAAACGCCGCAGGTGTTTGATTTAGAGCTTTACCGTAAAGCAATCGGAGCCAATCACAGTCAAACCCCGACAGACGACAGCGCGGTTCTTGAACGTGCGGGGGTGAAGGTAAAAATTGTTGAGGGCGATTATTCAAATATAAAAATCACGTCGCCCGAGGATTTAAAAATAGCGAAAATGTTAATAAATGAGGGAACGTAACAAGTGGAACTGATTGATATAGGATACGGTAATGTAATTAACGCGGGGAGAATTGTCGCCGTTGTATATGCGGAAGCGGCACCCGTGAAGCGGATGCTCGCCGCCGCAAGAGAGAAAAACTTTTTGGTTGACGCAACCTGTGGCAAAAAAACCAAATCGGTATATGTTATGGATTCGGGTCATGTTGTGCTTTCGGCGCGGGCTATACCGCAAAAAGACAAGAGAGAAGTGCTGTGACTTTGTTGGTGGAGTAATAACAAGAGCGGAGGTGTAACGGTATGAAAAAAGGAATGTTGATTGTCATATCCGGCCCGGCGGGGTGCGGTAAGGACACCGTTGTAGAAGGCTTACTCAATGCGGCGCGACGAGGCGGCGAATGTGGCGAGCTTTTTTATTCGGTGTCGGCGACAACGCGAATACCGCGCTCAACCGAGGAGAACGGTATACATTATCACTTTAAAACGAGAGAAGAGTTTGAGCGATTAATTGAACAAGATGAGTTTCTCGAATATACAGATTATTGCGGCAATTATTACGGAACGCTAAAGAAAACGGTAATGTCCGCTTTAGACAAAGGACAAAACCTTATTTTAAAAATCGAGGTTGAGGGCGCGGCAAATATAAGACGGATATTCGCCGATTTGGGCGCGTTATCAAAATTTGTGGCTATATTTATAATGCCGCCGTCGTTAGAGGAATTGAGGAGAAGGCTCATTAACCGCGACTCCGAGGACGCGGCAACAATCGAATTGCGCGTTAAGACCGCCGCAGAGGAAATAGCCTTAGCCGGACATTATGATTATCGCGTTGTAAACGACGTATTAGAGACGGCAATAGATGAAATAGCGAGTATTATAGCGCGTCATAATCGAGAGAATGACGAATTAAAGCACCCTCTTTCATGAGCATGAATATACAAGAATTACATAAATTAACGGGAAAAATAGCATTAGTTGCGGTCGAGAAGGCTTTGTATTCTTATGACCTTCTTTATTCCTATGTCGTTCCGTATGAACTCGAAGCCGTCGTCAGTGCGGGAAAGCGGGTAACCGTTCCGTTCGGTTTTGGAAAGCGAAAGCTTAACGGAATGGTTTTTTCGGTTGAGGAAAAAGAATATGAACCCGCTTCAATTAAGAAAATTAGCGAGGTCATAGACGATGACGCTTATATGACCCCCGAAATGCTTAATTTGGCAATTTGGCTCAAGGAGAACACCTTTTGTACATATTATAACGCGGTACGCTGCATTTTACCCCCCGTTTTGCGAAATACGGGAAAGCTCCCGAAGGATAAAACAGAAAAGATTGTTCGTCTTACGGGAAACGAAACCGAGGACAAATTAACGCCTAAACAAAAAAGCGTACTTGACGCTCTCGAAAACAACACGGCGAGCGTCAAGGAAATATGCTACTTATGCTCGGTATCGTCATCAGTTGTAACAACGCTTATAAAAAAAGGCTTGTTAGAAGAGCTTGTGCAGGCTCCTACATTATATGACGCGGATAAGGCGGCTCAAATTTACCGACGCGACGTCTCGGATATAATCTTGACCGATGAACAGGAGGCGGCATTTAACTCCTTAATAAATCTGTTCAAATCGGGCGAGGCGAGGTGCGCGCTTTTACACGGGATTACCGGGAGCGGGAAAACATCTGTTTTTATTAAATTAACGGGTGACGTTTTGAAAACGGGCAAATCTGCGTTAATATTGGTTCCCGAAATATCGCTCACCCCGCAAACAATTGCAATTTTTAAAGGCTTTTTCGGCGATAATGCGGCGGTTATTCACTCGGGGCTTTCTATGAGCAAGCGGACGGAGGAATACAAAAGAATACGCGCTCATCAAGCAAAAATCGTCATAGGAACAAGAAGCGCGGTGTTCGCCCCGCTCGACAATATCGGGATTATTGTTATAGACGAGGAGGGGGAACAAACCTATAAATCGGAACGAAGCCCGCGTTATCATGTGCGCGATATAGCTAAGCAAAGGTGCTTTAAGCATAACGCCCTTTTGCTTTTAGCCTCGGCTACCCCGTCAATGGACAGCTATCAAAAAGCCCAAATCGGTAAATACACCCTCTTAGAACTGACCAACCGATATTCGGGAAACAATCTTCCTTCCGTTTATATTGTGGATATGAAGCTCGAAAGGACAATGGGCAATAACGGCAATTTTAGCGAAGCCCTCTTAAAAGGCTTGCGGCAAAACCTCGAGAACGGCGAACAATCGTTGATTCTTTTGAACAGACGGGGATATTATACCTATGTCTGTTGCGTCGCCTGCGGCGAGGTCGCAAAATGTCCGAATTGCGGGATTGCGCTGACTTATCATAAAACGGGCGATAATCTTTGCTGTCATTATTGCGGGTTTATACAATATAACACAAACAAATGCGGCAAATGCGGAAGTAGATTTGTAAGAAGCGACGGAACGGGAACGCAACGCGTTGAAGACGAGCTTCAAGAGCTTTTCCCGACGGCGAGGATTTTACGAATGGATGCCGACACAACAATGACAAAAGGAGCGTATGAGCGCGGGTTCGGGAGCTTTGGCAATAACGAATACGACATAATGGTAGGAACGCAGATGATTGCGAAGGGCTTAGATTTCCCCAATGTGACCTTAGTCGGGATTTTATTAATTGACAACTCGCTCTATGCGGGGGATTATCTCGGCTATGAACAGACGTTTTCGCTTATAACACAGGTTGTCGGGCGGTCGGGTCGAGGCGATAAAAAAGGCCGCGCATTTCTGCAAACCTTTACGCCCGACCATTATGTACTGCGATTAGCGGCGCGACAGGATTACCGAGGCTTTTTTGATGAAGAAGCGGCGATAAGAAAGACGTTATTGTTTCCGCCCTTTTGCGATTTATGTATCGCGGAGATTTGTAATGTTATAGAAAAAGGAGCCGTTGAAGCGGCAAAAGCTTTTATCAACATTATCGAAGAGGAATTAAAGCAAATCTCTCCCATACCGATAAGGGTATTAGGCCCGGTTAAAAACGGTGCGGGCAGTATAAACGGAAGATTCCGCTACCGGGTTATCATAAAGTGCAGAAATTCGCCCGTTTTTCGGGGAGTTATAAAGCGTTCGCTTATAAAAGCCCATACAGATAAACGATTTGAACATTGTCGGGTCGGGGCTTGGTTCGACAATTCTTAGAGAGATATAGCAACCTTCGAGAGACAGATTAGGCAATTTTTACGGAAAGTATTGACAGTAAAGCGTTTTTATGTTATTATTTAGAACATGAAAATTATAGGCTTAGGAAAAGGTATTCCGAAAGAATGTGTCACCAACGACCAACTTTCCGAATTTCTCGATACAAACGACGAATGGATTGTTTCGCGCACGGGGATAAAAACGAGGTATGTCTGCGTTGGCGAAACGCTGACCGATTTATCGGCGACGGCGGCAACCGACGCGCTTAATAAGGCAAACCTGTCCGCAAAAGATATCGACCTTATTATATGTACAACCATCTGCGGCGACTACTGTACACCTTCATTGGCCTGTTGCATTGCGGAGCGCATTAATGCGCGTTGTCCCGCTTTCGATATTAACGCGGCCTGCACCGGCTTTATCTACGCATTAGAGCTGGCGGACGGGTTTATTCGCGTCGGAAAATATAAAAACATCTTGATTGTTTCGGCGGAGAAAATGTCGGCTAAGGTCGACTGGAACGACCGCAACACCTGTGTATTATTCGGCGACGGGGCGGCGGCTTGTGTGGTAACCGAGGGAGAATCCGTCAAGTATATTAATCTTTCGTCGTCGGCGACGCCCAATACCGAGGTTTTAAATATGCCCAATGGTACGGGGAACAGTCCGTTTGCGGCGGAGAAAAAACAGAACGAATACCTTAATATGCAAGGACAAAAGGTGTTCAAATTTGTCGTGAACATTGTGGAAGCCGAATTAAAGCTGATGACCGAAAGAACGGGTATAACCCCCGAACAAATTGACCGCTTTTTGCTTCATCAGGCGAATAAGCGCATTATCGACTATACACTCGCAAGATTGAAACAGCCGGCAGAAAAATTCCCCTGTAACATTGAGCGTTACGGGAATTTATCGTCGGCGTCCGTTCCTTTATTGCTGACAGAAATGACCGAAACGGGACAAGTTAAAGCGGGCGACACATTGCTTTTATGCGCGTTCGGCGGCGGATTAACCGCCGGAACCTGCGTGATGACAATTGACAGTTGACGGACAATTGACAGTTGAATAATTATGAGGTGAATATGGAAAAAAGTGTTATTTGTGATTTGTTAAAAATTCGCTACCCTATTTTACAAGGGGGTATGGCTTGGATATCCGAGGCGGAGTTAGCCGCCGCCGTATCCGAAGCCGGAGGCTTGGGCATTATTGCGGCGGGGAACGCACCCGCAAATGTTGTGGGCGAACAAATTCGTAAAGCAAAAACCCTTACCGATAAGCCGTTCGGCGTTAATATTATGCTTATGAGTCCGTATGCCGAGGAGCTTGCGAAGCTCGTCGCGGATGAAAAAGTTAAGGTTGTAACAACGGGGGCGGGAAATTCCTCAAAATATATGCCGATGTGGGTCGACGCGGGGATAACCGTTATACCCGTAATACCCTCCGTAGGATTGGCAAAAATGGCGCAAAGAAGCGGCGCGGCGGCGGTAATTGCCGAGGGGGGCGAATCGGGCGGTCATGTCGGCGAAACCACAACAATGGCGTTGGTTCCGCAGGTTTGTGACGCGGTGGATATTCCGGTTATAGCGGCGGGCGGAATCGCCGACGGAAGGGGCGTCGCGGCGGCATTAATGCTCGGCGCGGGGGGGGTTCAAATCGGAACGCGCTTTTTGGTCGCAAACGAGTGTACGGTTCATCAAAACTACAAGGATAAGATTATCAAAGCAAAGGATATAGACACAATAACCACCGGTAAACGTCTCGGACACCCCGTGCGTTCGCTCAAAACGGCGTTTTCACGCGGACTTTTTGCAAAAGAATACGATTCGACAATATCGAACGAAGAACTTGAATCGTTGGGGGTCGGCGCATTAAAATTGTCGGCGGTGGACGGCGACAATGAAAAGGGGTGTTTCTTAGCGGGACAGATAGCGGGACTCGTTAAAAAAGAAGAAACGGCAAAGGAAATTATCGAGGATATAATCGCGGGAACAAATAAAGCGTTAAAAGGAGCGACAGAATGGCAAAAATAGCATTTGTATTCGCGGGGCAGGGGGCGCAGACAACGGGAATGGGGAAAGAGCTTTATGACAAATTTGACGGCGTTAAAAAGCTGTACAACCTTTTTGAACCAATAAAAGACCTCTGTTTTAACGGAACAAGAGAAGAGCTCGATATAACCGTGAATACTCAACCCGCATTATTCCTGACCGATTTAGCTTATGCAACCGCGTTAAAAGAAAAGGGAATTATCGCCGATGGGGTTGCGGGGTTTTCGTTGGGGGAAATACCCGCCGCCGCTTATGCAGAGCTTTTCAACGGTGTAGAAGCGGCTTTAAAATTTGTAGAGTTTCGGGCAAAAGCGATGCAATCCTGCGCCGAAAAAAACAAGGGGGCTATGTTTGCCGTTTTAAAACTATCGGCGGAGCGGGTTGAAGACATTTGCGGAAAATTAAATCGGGCGTATCCCGTAAACTACAACTCACCAATGCAAACGGTGGTCGCCTGTGCCGCGGAAACCGAGGAAGAGCTTCAGAATACGGTAAAGGCTTCGGGGGGGAAGGCGGTGAAATTGAAGGTAAGCGGCGCGTTTCACAGTCCGTTTATGAATAAAGCCGCCGAGGAAACGCTGTGCTTCCTCGAGCAAAACCCCGACCTGTTGAAGGTGAACAGTTCCACAAAAATACCGTTATATTCGAACATGACGGCGGGGGTATATAGCGATACCGACGCAAAAACGCTTTTAAGCGGACAAATAAACAATCCCGTTTTATGGAAGAAAACTATCGAAAATATGGTGTCGGACGGGTTCGATACCTTTATAGAGGTTGGACCCGGAAAAACTTTAACCGGGTTAATTACAAAAATTAACCCTAATGTAAAAATTTATGATATATCAACAATAGAACAGCAATGGAGGCTATAAATGCTAAAAAATAAAACAGCGGTTGTTACGGGGGCGTCAAGAGGGATTGGCAGGCAAATTGCTCTACAATTTGCCGAAAACGGCGCGAATATCGCTTTAATCTACGCGGGTAACACAGCCGCCGCGGAGGAAACGCTTTCCCGCTTACGAGAATACGGCGTTAAAGCGGAGGCGTACAGATGTGATGTGTCTGACTGGAACGAGACGAAAACCGCCTGTGAAACTATTATAAAGGAGTTTGGGGCGGTCGACATTTTGGTTAATAACGCCGGAATAATAAAAGACCAATTGTTACTTCGAATGAACGAGGATGAGTTTGACTCGGTTATTGAAACAAATTTAAAAGGCGCGTTCAACATGACGAAACACCTTTCGCGTTCGATTATGAAGTCGTCGTCGGGGCGGTTTATCAATATTTCATCGGTCAGCGGGATTACGGGGAACCCGGGACAAGCCAATTATTCCGCCGCAAAAGCGGGTATGCTCGGCTTAACCAAAACGGTCGCGAAGGAATTTGCGGCAAAGGGTGTAACCTGTAACGCGATTGCTCCGGGGTTTATCGAAACGGACATGACCGAAAATCTCCCGAAGTCGGTAAAGGAACAGGTCGACGCAGTTGTACCGCTCAAACGCATGGGGAAAACGGCGGAGGTGGCGAATTTAGCCGTTTTTTTAGCGTCCGATTTGTCGTCATATATTACGGGAGAAATTATAAAGATTGACGGAGGTATGTGTATATGAAACGCGTAGTTATAACGGGAATGGGTTGCGTTACGCCCGTAGGGAACAACGTGACCGATTTTTGGGAAAATGTATCGAACGGGAAACACGGATTTTCCGAAATTACCCGCTTTGACGCGAGCGATTTTAAAGTTAGAATTGCGGCGGAGGTAAAGGGGTTTGACCCGCTCGAATATATCGAAAAAAGCGAGGTTCGCAAAACCGACCTTTTTGCACAATATGCGGTAGCCGCCGCAGCACAGGCGGTAGAGGAGAGCGGCATTTCGTCTAAAGTCAACCCGGACAGATTCGGCGTATATGTAGGCTCGGGAATAGGCGGCATGACGACTTTTATCAACGAAACGGAAAAGCTTTTGACTAAGGGGGCGGGGCGAATATCCCCCTTCTTTATCCCCATGATGATTGCGAATATAGGCTCGGCGTTAGTCGCGATGAAACACAACGCGCAAGGCGTAAATTTACCGGTGGTAAGTGCTTGCGCCACCGCCACCCACGCAATCGGCGAGGCTTTTCGCTCGATAAAATACGGGTATGCCGACGCAATTATCGCGGGAGGGGCAGAGGCGACAATCAACCCGTTGAGCGTCGGCGGGTTCACCAATTGTATGGCTCTTTCGACCACCAACGACCCCGATAATGCGTCAATCCCGTTCGATAAACGTCGTAACGGCTTTGTCATGGGTGAGGGCGCGGGGGTGATTGTTTTAGAAGAGTACCAACACGCCGTTAACCGAGGGGCAAACATTTATTGTGAAATAAGCGGCTACGGCAACACTAACGACGCTTACCACGTCACCGCACCCCACCCCGAAGCAATCGGCGGAGCTAAGGTTATTCAACTCGCCGTGGAAGAGGCGGGGATTACCGCAGATGAAAAAATGTATATCAACCCACACGGAACGTCGACGCCTCTTAACGATAAAACCGAAACGCTCGCAATTAAAAATGCTTTCGGGGACATGGCGTATAAAATCCCGGTCAGCTCAACGAAAAGCATGATTGGGCATATGCTCGGCGCGGCGGGCGGCGTTGAGGCTATTATCGCCGTTAAAACGATGCAGACGGGTATAATCCCCCCTACCGCCAATTATAAAGAACCCGACCCCGAATGTGACCTCGACTATGTTCCGAATGTTGCGAGAAAACAAGAGGTTGATAAAGCTATGTCGCTCTCGTTGGGGTTTGGCGGGCATAACGCGGCAATTGTATTAAATAAAATATAGGAGTATTATAATGAACATCGAGAATATAAAGGCTTTAGCGGAGATTGTATCGTCTCACGGGTTGACGACATTAGAGGTCGAAGACGGCAATACAAAAATAAAGCTTAAAAAAGAAACGCAGACCGCCGTTCTCCCGATACAACCGACGGTTGTATCAACCCCCGCGGCACAACCCGCCGATTCAGCGGCGACGCAATCGCCCGCACAAGATACAACGGTTGATTACAGCCATTTGACAGAGGTGAAAAGCCCGTTAGTCGGGGTGTTCTACTCGGCACCGTCGCCCGACGCCGAGCCGTTTGTCACCCTCGGAAGCGGGGTCAAAAAAGGCGATATTCTTTGCATTATCGAGGCTATGAAGCTGATGAACGAAATCACGGCGGAGCAAGACGGCGAAATAATAGACATTTGTATCAAAAACGGCGACATAGCCGAGTACGGACAGGTGTTGTTTAAATTAAGATGATAAAGTAGCATGGAGAGCGTTATGAACAAAGAAGAAATTAAAAAAATCCTCCCCCACCGCGAGCCAATGCTTTTACTTGACGAGGTGGAGCTTGTCGGCGAAGTCTCCGTCGGCAGATATACAGTCAAGGGCGACGAGTTCTTTTTGCGGGGACATTTCCCGGGAAACCCCGTTGTACCGGGTGTGATTTTATGCGAAATGATGGGACAGTCCGCCTGTCTCCTTGTCGCGGACGATAACCCCGACGGCGGCGCGTTCACACCTTATTTCACCGGAATGAAAAATGTTAAGTTTAAAAATAAAGTATTGCCGGGCGATACAATTGAGTTTAAGTGTAATAAAGTCGCCCAAAAAGGCGCGTTCTATTTTATAAAAGCAGAGGGTTCCGTTAACGGAAAAACGGTTGTAATGGGCGAACTGTCGTTCGCCATTATGAAATAATATTAAAAGGAGAAAAGGTTATGAAAAAGATTTTATTGATGTTTATTGCGGTTGCGATAGTTGTTTCAATAATTTCGTTCGCAATCCCCTCCGCAGAAACAGTTTCGGATTATGGCAATCTTGGTGAAAGAATAGGCGTTACCTTTGTCGACCCTAATTATACTCATACGAATGAATCCGCTTTAATTGAAGGTGCAAAAGCGGTAAGAAAAACGGGTTCTAAGGTTTTAAAATTATTTTTAATGCACCCAAAAGAAAAATACGGTCTTCCTTATAATGACGAAGATGTTCCTAATATTATTGATGTTTTAAAAAAAACCGAGTTTGATATAGTTTTTAAAATGGATTTCACGACATTTATACTTGTTGTGGATATGGATACTAAAGATTCGTCAGAATGGTATAACGGTTTTAATGAACATGAAAAGGAAACAGTTATATTCAATTATTATAATGCGGCTAAGTATTTGTTAGAAGAATACCCTGAAAAGACATTTATAATGCAAAATTGGGAAAGTGAATTAAAAATGGAAATAGTCTTATGCGATAATAAAGTTACAATTCCTGAAGAAAAAGAACGAGCATATAAGGGATATATTGAATATCTTGAAGCGCGTCATGAGGGTATTTTGAAGGCGAGAAATGAAATCGGTAATATAAAAGGAAACGTATATTCGGCAGTTGAGCTTATATGGATTTCCAAGCCGTTTGATTTTAAGCTCATTAATTTTTTGAATAAACATAAGCTCGGAGATTATATTTCATATTCAATGGCTTCTGATTTATCCGTAGTCGGAGACAACGATAGAATGCAACAATTTTTACAAAATATAAAAACACTTAAAGACAAACTAAACGGACAAGGATTTTATATTGGCGAAATTGGTTTTAGTGAATCCGAATTTGGCGATTTTCAAAATGACACTGTAATGATGTATATAAAAGCCGCGATTGATATGGGAGCAGCTTATTCCGTTATTTGGCAAATGTATTGTAATGAGTATATTTGCAATAACTGTAATGATGTTATTAATAAAAGCGAGCTTATCGAAAAAAAAGAAACTATTTGTAAAAAATGTAAATATATTGTTACCGTAGCTCAAAATAATTTTAGAGACCGCGGTTTATGGTTAATCAGACGAGATAAATCAAAAACGCCTTTATATCACGATGTCGCAAGGACTATTGAGCAAAATAACTTTAACACTGTAATTACAGGCGATTATTTTAGAAATCTCGGTATAATCACAAACGGATTTATTGACGGTGTCGGCTTTACTGAAGGTAACATAGCAAGAGGAGCGGTGGTAAAATTTACAAGTGATTTTATTGTTCCCGAGGGGTGGGTTGCGTGGGACGGAAATTTAATAAAATATGTTCCCGCAGGAAAAGAAGTAAGTCTATATATTCCGGATAGAATTCCCTCATTTATTATCAATCCGGTTGTATATCCGAGAGTTAACCCCGATTTAACTTGCAAATCTTGCGGAGAATACCCCTGCAAATGTCTTCCTCTCGAAACTACAACCCCGATTGCAACTACAACGCCGGATATCACGACGACTGTGCCGGGTGTTACGACGACAACTGCTCCGAATACCACAATGACTGCGGCGAATATCACGACCGTCACCGACACAAATATCACTTCCGACGCGGTGGCTACAACCGCCGAAACCGTACCCCATATTACGTCCGACACAGGCGAAGCAACCGTTTCTTCCGTTTCTTCTGCTTTTTCCTCTTCCTCAACTGCGGCAACCGCCCCGACCACGATTATTCCTACTGCCCCGTTTCCGTCTACGACCGCAACGCCGCCGTCTGCCAAATTCGGTATTTTATCCTCAGAGGGAATTGCGGCGGGAGAGCCGACAATTTTCTGTTTTATCGAAATACTGTTAGATTTAGTAGGGTTAGAAAGCAAAGCGACAAATAACTCTGCGGCTATATTAAGTCCGCAAGGCAAGGGTGCGGGAAAGCCGACAATCTTCTGCGGAATTGAGATTTTACAGTATTTAGTAGGACTGACCGACGGAAAACAATGGTAGGGAATTATAGTTATGAATTGTTTTTATTGTAAAGGTTCTTTAAACGACAACGTAACAAATCACGTTGTCAATCTTGAAAACCGTCGTATTATCATTATAAGAGATGTCCCTTGTGAAAAATGTACTCAGTGTGGGGAATCTTATTACAATGATTATACAATGTCGCAAATTGAAAATATCGTAAATGATTTAAAATCCGCATTAACAATTCCTAACAGCATTACAACTATTGAACAGGGGGCTTTTTCAAGCTGTACAAAGCTTTCGTCGGTAACAATCCCAAACAGCGTAAAGAGCATAGAAAGCTCTGCGTTCAGCGGGTGTACCGCTTTAAAAACGGTGACAATCCCGAACAGCGTTACAACAATCGGGTGGGGGGCGTTTTCGAGCTGTGAGAATCTGACGTCGATAACCTTCAGAAGAACCCTTCCGCCTTTATTTGGCGTAAGGTTATTTGAGGACACCGAAAATGTTAATACAATATACGTCCCCGCCGGTTCAAAATCGGCGTATCAAAAAATAGGACAGTTGAGTAAGCTCGACATTATTGAAATAAGCGTTAAGCAAAACGCCGGTACGTGTGAAGAGTGCAAAATCTGTATATCGGGCAACCCGCCCGAAAAAGGAAAAATCCTCGGCGGCGAGCCGACAATTTTTGACGGGATAGAAATATTAAAATATCTCGTAGGAATAGAGAGTTATGTTGTATAACGTGTCAGAACTCAAAAGAAAGGACGCATAAATGTTTTCAAAAATTCTTATCGCCAACAGGGGTGAAATTGCTATAAGGGTAATTCGCGCCTGTAAAGAAATGGGGATTTCTACCGTAGCGGTGTTTTCCGAAGCAGACAGAGAGGCGTTACACACAAATTTAGCGGACGAAAGCTATTGTATAGGCGGCTCACAATCTAAGGACAGCTATCTGAACATGAGCGCGGTTATATCTGCGGCGGTCGCGTCAAAAGCGGAGGCGGTTCACCCCGGCTACGGATTTTTGTCCGAGAACGCCGAATTTGCAAAATTATGCCGCGAAAACAATATTGTTTTTATAGGGCCGGATTACTCGGTAATAACAAAAATGGGCGATAAAGACATGGCGCGCAGAACGATGAAAAAAGCGGGGGTTCCCGTAATTCCCGGTTGTGATTTAGTCGACGGCGTCGAACACGCAAAAAAAGAAGCGGCGAGGATAGGGTTTCCGCTTTTAATCAAAGCGCGCTCGGGCGGCGGCGGGCGGGGAATCCGCTTGGTCAACGAGGCGGGCGAATTGGAGAAGGCATATAATGCGGCAACCGCAGAGGCAAAGGCGGCGTTTGGCGACGGGGCGGTATACATGGAGAAGTATCTCTTCCCCGTCAAGCATATCGAAATGCAGTTACTCGGCGACAATTTCGGGAATGTGGTTTGTTTGGGCGAGCGCGATTGTTCCACCCAAAGAAAGAATCAAAAGCTTATCGAAGAAAGTCCCGCCGCAATTATAACCGACGACGTTCGCAAAAAGATGATTGAAGCGACCGTCAAAGCGGGAAAGGCGGTAGGGTATCAAGGGGCGGGTACAATCGAATACCTCTATGACAAAACGGGGAACTTTTATTTTATGGAAATGAATACCCGGCTACAGGTTGAACACCCGGTAACCGAAATGGTGACCGGAATTGATTTGGTAAAATGGCAAATTAGAACGGCGGCGGGGTTGAAATTAGATTTTGTTCAAGAGGATATCGAGTTTTCGGGACACGCGATAGAATGTCGAATTAACGCCGAAGACCCGTATCAAGGGTTCAGACCGTCGGGCGGAAAAATCCAAATGTTGCATATCCCGGGCGGGCCACAGGTGCGGTTTGATACCGCCGTTTACCAAAACTACACCATTCCGCCTTTTTACGATTCAATGATAGGAAAGCTTATTGTTCACGCTAAAACGAGAGACGAGGCAATCCGCAAAATGAAAGCGGCGTTGTGCGAATTAATCATTGAGGGGGTGGTGCATAATGCACCCTTCCAGTTAGAGATACTTTCCGCCGAGGAATTTGTTAATTCGACATATACGACGAACAGTTTACGAACAGTTGACAGTTGACAGTTGACAGTTGACAGTTGACAGTTGACAGTTGACAATTGATAGTTGACAATTGACGAACAATTGACAGTTGACAGTATTATTAAGGGGGTTGTTAGATGAAGCCGGTAGACGCGCTTATGATTTTTAAAAAGCCAAAAAATCCGTTGGAGGGACACGGTAAAATAATTCCGAACGAAATGTCGGCAGAGCTTACGGTAACCTGCCCACAGTGTAAAAAAACGCTTTCGCCCGATGAATTGGTGATACGGTTGCAAATTTGTCCGTATTGCCGTCATCATTTTAAAATGAACGCCCGTCAGCGAATCCACATGATTGCGGACCCGGAAAGCTTTATTGAACACGATACCGCGTTGGAGCCGCGAAACGTATTAGGCTTCCCGGGGTATGACAAAAAGCTCAAGGCGGCGCAATTGCAAAGCAAAGAAAGGGACAGCGTTGTTTGCGGGGAATGTACAATAGGAAAGCTTCCGACCGAATTGTTCATTATGGAGCCGAATTTTATGATGGGCAGTATGGGGCGGGTTGCGGGTGAAAAAATCACACGTACCTTTGAACGCGCAATTGAACGCGGAACACCCGTTATCGGGTTTGCGTTGTCCGGCGGCGCAAGGATGCAGGAGGGTATGATATCGCTAATGCAAATGGCAAAGACGAGCGGCGCGATTAAAAAGCACAACGACGCGGGGTTATTATATGTCTGTATACTCACCGACCCGACAACGGGCGGCGTTACCGCGAGCTTTGCTATGGAGGCGGACATTATCTTAGCCGAGCCGGGTGCATTAATAGGATTTGCGGGGCCTCGCGTTATAGAACAAACCATTCGAAAAAGCCTCCCCCCGGGGTTTCAACGCTCTGAGTTCCAGCTTGAACACGGGTTTGTCGACAATATTGTAAACAGAAAGCATCAGCGTAAATACCTGTACGGACTTTTACAATTTCACAGAGGAGGGGGAGCATGAAAGCATATGAAAGGGTAGCCGCCGCCCGCGCAAATAACCGATTCACCGCGTTGGATTTAATCGGGCGAGTTTTTACGCATTTTATGGAGATGCGCGGAGACCGTCGCTTCGGTGACGACAAGGCGATTGTCGCGGGGATAGCTTACCTCAACATGACGCCCGTCACCGTTATCGGGATTGAAAAGGGGCATGACGTGAAGGAGCGGTCAATGCGTAACTTTGGCTCCGCGCACCCCGAGGGTTACAGGAAAGCACTCCGCCAAATGAAATTAGCCGAAAAGTTTAAAAGGCCCGTTGTATGCTTTGTGGATACATCGGGAGCATACTGCGGAATAGGAGCGGAGGAGCGGGGACAGGGGCAGGCTATTGCGGAAAATTTAGTAGAAATGAGCGGGTTAAAAACCCCGATTATATCAATTATTATCGGCGAAGGGGGAAGCGGCGGCGCGCTCGCCCTCTCTGTCGCCAACGAGGTGTGGATGCTCGAAAACTCAATCTACTCGGTTATTTCACCCGAGGGCTGTGCGAGTATACTTTGGAAGGACAGCTCTAAGGCGAGAGAGGCGAGCGAATGTCTTAAGCTTACCGCCGAGGATTTGTCGGAACTCGGCATTATCGAAAAAATTATTCCCGAAGAGCCGTCGGAATTGATTAACAATATAAAAACAGAGTTGACAAAAGCAATTAAAAAATATAGCGCAATGCCGCTCGAAGAATTAACCGAACACCGTTATAAACGATTCAGAAATATAGGGGAGGATTTAATAAGGTGATTACAATTGTTACCGATTCAACCTCATATTTTAAAAAAAGCGAGGCGGAAGAATTAAACATTAAGGTCGCTCCCAATAACTACAGTATAGACGGACAAAACTTTGACGAATCTTTTGTTGACAAAAACGGCGATTTTGAAAGCTTATTAATCAGCTCGGGGGCGTCCGGCGCACTTTCAACCGCACACGTAAATCTTTCCGAATTTCTGAATTGTTTTGAAGAAGAGGTCAAAAACGGGAACCGCGTTTTGTGCATAACGCTTTCTTCAAGGTTTAGCGGGGCATACAATACCGCTAATGCGGCGGCAAAACAGGTTGATGACAACAATGTATTTGTTTTCGACAGTCGTTTGACCGCCGGCGGCTTGTACCTTCTTATCAAAGAAGCAAAATCGCTTATCGAAAGCGGAATGGATTTAAATGAAATTGTCGAAAAAGAGTTGCCGAAAATACGCGACAGAATAACAATAGCTTTTTCGGTAGACGATATGACGCCGTTGCGGAACAGCGGGAGATTAGGTTTTGTGCGTTCAAGCATAGGAACCTTCCTCAATATAAAACCGATTTTACTCTGCAAGGACGGTGCGTTGGTCGCCGATTGTACGGTACGAGGAGACCGCGAGGTTATAAAAAAGCTTTTGTTCCAATTAGGAAAATCGCCTAAAAAAATTGTCATAAGCTATATCGGAAGCAACCAATTAGCAAGCGATTTGTACAATATAATCAAAATAAATCACCCCGCCGCGGAATTGTCGCTACAACGCGTCGGTCCCGTTTTAGGCATACATTTGGGCTTTAAAATGATATCTGTGTCGTTTATAAAATAATTTAACTTGACAATCGGCGGCGAATGACATATAATTGTAACAAAAGTATATATATGAAATAGTATATACGAAAAACAGGAGGGTTTATTTTTATGGTATTAGTCAACACCGATTTTATTACGGGGAAAGAATTACAAACTATTACTTTAGTTAAAGGGAGCGTTGTTCAAAGTAAGCATATCGGGCGCGATATCGCGGCGGGCTTTAAGACAATTATCGGCGGCGAAATAAAAGGCTACACAGAAATGCTTGACGACGCGAGGTCAATAGCTACCCAAAGAATGATTGACGACGCGAGGAAGCATAATGCCGACGCAATAATAAATGTACGTATCGAAACGGCTTCAATCACCGACGGCGCGGTTGAATGTATAGCCTACGGCACCGCCGCTAAATTCGCGTGAACGGGATTGCCGAGAATACAGCTCCTAAAACTAATGAAATACTAAAAGCGTTAAAACGCTTTTATCCCCATGCGCGCTGTGAGTTGAATTATTCGCGCACGTCGCCGCACGAGCTTCTTATAGCAACCCGCTTATCCGCACAATGCACAGATAAGCGGGTTAATCTCGTTACGCCGCAATTGTTTAAGCAATTCCCTACGCTCAAAGCTTTTGCGGACGCCGATGCTACAGATATAGAAAACGCAATAAAAACCTGTGGACTTTTTCGCACAAAGGCGGCGGATATTAAGGGAATTTGCGCGCGCTTGATAAAAGAGCATAACGGGGTTATCCCCGACGACATGGATTCGCTTTTAACGCTTCCCGGCGTTGGGCGAAAAACCGCAAATCTTATACTCGGCGAGCTTTACGGCTTACCCGCAATCGTCGCCGATACCCATGTAATCCGGCTCTCGAACAGGTTGGGGCTCGCTTGCGGAAAAGACGCATATAAGGTCGAAATGTCGTTGCGCGGGTTAATTCCGCCGAAAGAAAGCCTTCACCTTTGTCACCGTCTCGTTTTGCACGGGCGGGCGGTTTGTAAAGCGCGCAACCCCGATTGTGACAACTGCGGATTGAGGGCGTTTTGTCGCCTATAACTCCGATAAATAAAACGCTATAACCAAATCAAACATTCTCCCGTAGCTTTCAACGCCGTCCTCCGCGCCTTGTATTTTCAAATATGTATCATTAGCGGCGGTCGAAATGTCGTTTATTGCGTCTATAACTATGTTTGAACGACTCCACCGTTCCCACCAAAACGAGGATTCCGCCCACCAATCGTTCATGATTTGTTCGGGGACAAGCTCCGTCCCGTAAAAAAAGCCGTCCTCTGTCCACTCCGCTTTGTTGCTTTTGGCAATGAACCCGTCCAACATGACTTTATATTTGTCGGGCATATTTTCGTACATTTCACTATCCAACTCAAGAGAAAACTTCTGTAAAACGTCGAGATACGCCGCATAAATCAATTCGGGATTGCCGCTTTCCTTCCCCGCAAGAAATGCGATAAAATTCGCTTCATCTTCGCGCATAAATCCGGCAACGTGTGCTAATTCGTGAAGGGCGGAGAAGGCGATTTCACTGTCGGGGGCTATTCGGTTGTAGTTTGCTTCAACCGTTAAAGGAATATATACGCCGAGCAGGGAGGCGTGGGTCATTAATTCCGAGAGCATTATCGGCTTAGGGCGCGGGAAGTATACATTGAGTCGGGGATATTTTTCGGCTAAGCTACGCATTGCGGCGGGGGCGGTCACCTTTATATCGCCGTTAAGAACGAAAACCCCGTTGTCATCTGTTACAATCTGCGAGCTTATGTCGTCGGGGAAAAAGGTATAAAATTCGTCGAGTAAGGTGAGGTATACGAGCCACTCATCTGACATACTGCGTTTAAAGCTCAGCTCCTTGTCGTATAAAAAAGTATGTCTGTTATAATTAATCCCGCAATTGGTTATGTATATCAAAAGTATTGTTGAAGCGACGCAGGCGATACAAACGCCCGCTTTTGCGAGAACCGCCTTTCTTATATATCTGTCATGTTTGCTTTTTATAAAAACGATAATGAGCAATACTATTTCCGTTATACCGCCGAGAATCAACAGTATAAGAAGAAATTCCGCCGCCGAAAAAGGCAATATGCCGAAAACGCGACCGATTACTCCGACAATAATCGGATAAACCGTCACGGCGTACCATTCCGAAAATCCGCTCGACAACCGCGAAAGACCGCCAAAAACGGTACATAATCCCAAAACACAGGCTAAATAAATCAAATATTTTTTCATGGCGTTACCATATAGCAGTTCCAATTAACATTTATTGGCAATTTTTAATGCGTTAAGTGCGATTGCACATTCCAACCGCTTTTTCATCATCAGACATTCTACGCTTTTTGAATCGGTTATTCTGCAATCGTTAAATCGTTCATTTGAAGAGGCGTTGCACCCCCCCGAACAGTAGAATCGCGCCCAACAATCGGGGCAATCGCGCTTACTGTAAATATGGGTTTCGGTAAAGTAGGCTTTAATCTCGTCCTTCATTTTCTGCGGGGGCGTTTCTTGTTTAATACTTCCCATTTCCCATTCGGGAAACCCGACAAATCTATGACACGGGTACACCGTCGCATCGGGGGTTACCGCGAGATAATCGTTCCCGCATCCGCACCCGCGAAGTCGCCTTATGACGCAAGCCCCGCCCTCTAAATCCACATTAAAGTGAAAAAAATTTATGTCCGATTCCCCCGCCTTTATCATACGGTACAGTCTTTCATATTGCTCGTATATTTGCGGGAGATGCTCGTGTTTAATCGCGTATGGGAGAGCTTCGTCGCCGGTTACCGGTTCAAGAGATATATTGCGAAAGCCCAACCGAGACAGCTCAATTACATCTTCTGTAAAATCGAGGTTATACGCCGTAAAGGTTCCGCGTATGTACCAGTCTTTGAAATTCGAGTCTGTTTTGCTTCTGCTTTGAACAAGCCGCTTAAATTTATCCGTAACCAAGTCAAAGCTCCCTCCGCCGTTGGGCGTGGGACGGATTTTATCATTAACCGCTTTTCTTCCGTCGAGCGACAGGACGCAATTACTCATATTAGCGTTTATGTATGCGATTTTATCGTCGTCTAAAAGCAAACCGTTGGTGGTAACGGTAAAACGAAAACGCTTCCCCCACCTGCTCTCGTTCGCGCGGGCGTAATCAACGGCGGCGGTGACCGTTTCCCAAGCCATGAGCGGCTCGCCGCCGAAAAAGTCGGCTTCGAGTTCGGTTCGCTCGCCAGAATTTTTCACTAGAAAGTCTATAGCGGCAATTGCCGTTTCGGGGGGCATTGTCTGCCGTTCGCCGCCATATGTCCCGTCCTTTGCAAAGCAATACCCGCACCGCAGGTTACAGTCGTGCGATACGTGTAGGCATAACGCTTTAAGTGGCGCGTCGATTGACGTTTTTGCGTGTTCGCGACAGTTGTCGTCGCCGAACAAAAGCCCGCGTTTATAAAGCGCGTACAACTCCGAGTAACAGCCGCCGGGAATCCCCTCATACCTTTCGAAAATTGACGGTTTGACCTTATCTAAAAAGTCAAACGCCGTTTTATCCGCAACGTGAACCGCTCCCGACGCGGGGTCGACTACAAAATAATCCCCGTCGAGAGTGTATTTGTGGATATTGTTATAGCTACGCTCTTGTTTGGCATCGCTACTCGTCAAGCTACGCTCTTGTTTGGCATTGGTACTCGTCAAGCTACGCTCTTGTTTAGCTTTAGCGTTCACAGGGTTGATTCGCGACGGTACATGAGGTTTTACAAGCCGACTGACACGATGCGCGGCATTTTCCGCAACCGCCTTTTTCCGCCGTTTCTTTTAGGGTCGCGCCGGTTACCGTTTTAATATGTGTGTTTTGATTTTGATTGTTCATGTTCACTTATTCCTTCTTTTTTTCTTTCTTTAAATGCTGACAAAGACATTTTATCATAAAAAAAAACAAATGTCAAGGTAAAAATTTGCACACCAATAACTGTCAACTGCCGTCAACTGTCAACTGCCGTCACAGCCGCAATAATTCTGTCTGTAGAGGTTGTACTTTTTCGAAAGCTCAATTGAGCGGTTATAGCCGTTTTTCTTTTTGAAATCGTCTAATATAGCCTCAACCCTGTATCGTCCGGACAATGCCGCCGCAATCGGGTTAATCAGGGCGGCTTTCTTCTTTGAGCTTACGGTAAGGGTTGTGGTAAAACAATCGAACCGCATTTCTTTTGCGAGCCTCGCCGTTTCCTCGAGTCGAATAAGGAAACATTCCTCACAACGGGCGGGAATGTACCCGCTTTTGCTATATTCACCCTCAATGAGCGGTATGGAATTATCGTGCGCTTCTTTTAAAAATCGCTTTTGTTCGGATAATCGCTTTTGATATTCGTCATACGGGACGATATTTGGGTTAAAGAAGAAAACGGTTATGTTGTAATCGGGAATGAGGCGTTCAATCACCGCGCTTGAGCAGGGGGCGCAGCAGCTATGCAGTAAAAGCTTTTTCACGGTCAAAACCTCCCCACAATTTCAAACACTTTTCCTTTTTGCCATAAAAACGTAGACATACTTATTAACCAAGCTTCTCCCGGTTGAAGCTCCAACTTATGCGGCGGCATTTCGGGAAGCCCACACCCCGCCAATAACGTAACAATTGCACCCATTCCCGCGATTACCGCAGATTTGTAAATACCGAAGCGGCTCATGTCTTTGAAGATTTCCTCTATGCCCTTAACGCATCTTGCGGTGAAAACCGGGGCGTCGCCCGACTCAAGCTCGGCAAAATCGTACTCTCGAAGCTCAATAACCTCGCGAAAATCGTGTTTCGCGTATATTGTTCCCGCGGTTAAGATACAATTTTTGTCGGGGGCTGTGTAAACCCGCCCCACATTCGGGTAAACCGCTCGTTTAATTTGTTCGATATTATCGGGCGCGCATTGTCGGATTAAAAAAATTTCATAATTTTGCATTTTTGTGTAAATCTCTTTCTATTTGGACTTATCTCTTGTTTAACTCTTCGGCAAGATTCGTCCTTCGGACGGGCAAAGCCCGCCCTTTGGACTTATCTCTTGTTTAACTCTTCGGCAAGATTCGTCCTTCGGACGGGCAAAGCCCGCCCTTTGGACTTATCTCTTGTTTAACTTTTGTTAGCTTTAGTAATATTGATGTAAATAGTATTTAAAAATTTGTCGAAAATGACGATTTACATTTTCCGAATTATGTCGTATAATGGTAAAGCGTATATATTTATTTGGTAGGAGAAGTTTAATGAATAACGATTTTCCGCGCATTTTAGCTTTATTGCGAAAAGAGCGCAGGTTAAGCCAAAAACAAGCGGCGGGCGACTTAGGTGTTGCTCAAGCCTTGCTTTCCCATTATGAAAAAGGCAAGAGAGAGTGCGGTTTAAGCTTTTTAGTGAGGGTTGCCGATTATTACGGCGTATCCACCGATTTCCTTTTGGGGAGGTCGGCGAGTTCGGACGGAAGCTTTATTTCCGAGAGCGATATACTCGATTCAAACGAGCTCGGACTCGATAAAGCGGGGCGGACAAAGAGCATTTCGCTTACCTTAGCGAAAAAAATGATTATCGGCGGGATTGATGTTATATATTCGTTGCTCGGTAAATTCAATAACCCCAAGCTTACAAAGGAAGTATCCGAATTTTTTACATTGACTGTATATAGTTGTTTCCGCCTTGTGCATCGCGCAAACCCTAAAAACGACAACAATATCTTCGGCTTAAAAGAAGATATGGGGTTTCGTGCGGCGGCGGCGGGCAGAAGCCTTTGTGAAGGGCGGGCGGTTATCGCCGCAAACGACGGTATAAAAAACAAAACAAACGCCGCCCCTCTCCCGCTTATAACAACGGCGACTCTCGAAGACGAGTATAATAAACAGGCGGTTGCGTTAATGAGCTTAGTCAAAAACTCCGAACGAATGTTCATCGCTAAGGACTAACGCTTTTATTCTCTTTTTTTCTTATCATATGAATCGCGTTAATACCCGCGCGGAAATTGATAATAACGGCAATTAAGAACAAAAGCGACAGACTTATATAATAAACGGGTTCGTTTTGTACCGTCGCCACAATAACGCCCATTGCGGTCAGTATGATTATATTGAGAAGCATTTTGGGTAGTTTTATGTCTATTAAAACGATTTTTCTTGTGTCGACGGCGCGCACAACGAATATGATGAGATAACTCGCGAGGGTAGCGAGACCCGCGCCGTAAAGCCCGTTTTCGCCAAGCGTCGGAATAAGTATAAAGTTCAACAGAATGTTTACCGCCGCACCTATGATTGCGGTTACCATAGAGCGCATTGATTTTTTCGACGCGACGTAAACGCTGCCCGCAAAGGTCGAAAAACAGGTGAATACAACCGCCATGATTAATATTGACGAAAACCTGTACGCCTCGTGAAATTCTTCCGATGAGAAAATCGAAAGTGCCGGGCGAATAGTCAGCATCAGCCCCGCCGCCATTATATATACAACCGACTGGAATATATTAAACACGTTGGTGTAAAATCGCGCAATTGTGCGGGAGTTGTTCTCGGTAATCGCCGACATATTCCAAGCCTGTGAAAAAATCAAAGATATGATGATTATTATATTGGGGAAACGATAGGCGGCTTTGTAAAGTCCCGTACTGTCTATTCCCATATAATGCGAAATGAAAAAACCCGCCGAAACGCCGATTAACCACCACATTATGTTAGTAGGTATCAGCGGAAGGCTGTAGCGATACATAGAAGAACGCAAATTTCTGCTTAAGCCGAATAGCTGTATATAATCTTTTAACCGAGCCATATAAAAAACAAAGACGATTGACGCCGCGTCCGATAAAATGACCGATAAAAGGTACCCCTTCACCCCCATACCTAAGCCGAGCATGAAAAGCATATTAAAGGCGATGTTTGTAACCGTGGTAAAAAGCCCGTCGACGGCGAATAACCGTACATAACCCGCAGAACGCGCAAATAAAGAGCAACAGCTTTTTATGCTCCCCGAAACGATATAGAAATAAATCCAGACGGTATATCCTTTAAATGTGTCTATTGTGCTTATTAACGGGGTAAAAAGCCCAAATATAAGCAACCCGGTCAATACCGTTATAAGCCCAATTGAAAAAACCGCCCTCTTATCATATTTTTTGTCGAGACCGAACCGTATTAACGAATCGTTAATTGAAAGGGTGACAACCCCCATTAAAATAACGCAGGTATCAATAATAAGCCCAACGGTTCCGTAACCGTCGGTACTCAACATTTCGGTATAAAACCTCATCATTATAATGACAAGAAACCGCGAGCTGAATTGACCCAAGGCGAGAATTATTGTATTAGAAGCAAGGCGTTTATATTTATCCATTTTTTAATAACCGTGCCTTTCTGAGCTTTTAATATTTGATTCCTTCTGTCAGGCGTTTGTAATTCTCGAACCATTTTTCCGCGCCGAAAGCTTTAATTCCGCTCTCCCATTTGTCGAGATATTCCTTTGCCGTTTTTTTGTAAACATCTTTTGAGTTAAACGAGTCAATAACAGAGTTTACGTACATTGTGTTTTGATTGACGTGGGCTAAGTTGAAATCATAGAGCGGAGCCGGACGCGTCGCGCCCGTTGCCGAATGTTTATAATAGCCCCAGTTTGACATATTTGTTCGACGGTCATCATTTGATACAATTGCGTCAAATAAAAGCGTTTTTATAATAACCCGCTCCGCCGTTGAGCTCATTAAAATCCCGTCATATGAATTAATCATTTCGGCTATATCGTGTCCTCTGTTAATTTTTAAATCCGACGGCGTTGTCCAGTTGAGCGGAAGAAGCATCCACGTTAAATCGGATATATTATCAATGTATATAGAGTTGCCGGTAACCTTATATGAAAGCTTAAAATCATCGGTGGAGACAAATCGCGTCGTCCCTGCGTCGTCTATGACCGAGGCGCGCGCTTTACAGGCGGCTACGCCCAACCTCGCAGCAAGGGAAAGAGCCGCCATTTCGTTATATACCATTGTGTCGGGGATAATTTTATTAATTGCCGCTCCCCCTTCTAAATTTACCCACGTCTTAGGAAACGACCCGCCTATGGTTGCGTCGGGGACGGACGACCCGCTTTTGCCCACATTCAATGAATAATCAATAAAGGGATGCAAATAAGGGGTAATTTCTTCAAACTCGGCATATTTGTCGTTTGTACGCTTGACCCAGTAACAATCCGATAGAGATAATCTACGCTTGCTGATTTTTAAATCTATATTATCGGCGGTCGATACCGACGCTTCGGCAATTCGATTTGATTTTAGGTATAATCGGCTTTTTAACCACTCGTTATACTCTTTCACAGATGTAAACCGAATCGGACACAGACTCGGTTTTAAAACGGTATTGGTTGTCGTAGAGTATATCGGGACATTTTTACACATTAACGTAGCCACATTAATCCTCCGTTGTAAATCGTCTTAATCCCTCGCCAAAACGCGACATTATCTCTGCACACTCGTTTTCGAGAACGCCGCTCCTCACCATAGGGGTATAACCGAACCCGTTCTCGTACACATTTGTTACGGAGGAAAGCGCGCCGGTTTTGTCGGCGTAGGCACCGTAGACAATGCGCTTTAAGCGCGCCTGCATCATTGCGCCGGCACACATAAGACACGGTTCAAGCGTTACATATATTGTACAATTATCGAGTCGCCAAGTTTTTAAGAAACGGGCGGCTTTTTCAATTGCGATAATTTCGGCGTGAGCAATCGGCGATTGAAGCTTTTCGCGTTTGTTAAACCCGCTCCCGATTATTTCGCCGTTTTCGTCAACAATAACCGCGCCGATTGGTGCTTCGCCGATTGCGAACGCTTTTTCGGCTAACTCAATGGCTTTGTACATTAATTCATGGTCAAGTAGCATTAGGCAACCTACTCAATTGTATTCTTCGAATCAAAATAAATCTCGGACATAATCGAAAAGAGCGATTGTTTATCTTCTTTGGTCAAGTCCTTACCTCCGATAATCTTACGCGTATTTTCAAGAAGCGAGAGACCCGCGTTGACGGCGGGTTCGGGCGACGTCGCATTAAAAATGAATCGCTCCTCGCTCGAAAGAATCAAATTTTGTGAGTCGTTGAGCAGAAATTCAACCGTTGTGTCGAGATTCACCGCCATCTTTGCCAATATACCCGAACGCGGTCTTCTCCCCCCCGATATATAGTTGGCGAGGGCGCGGTATGTAATCCCCGAAAGCGACGCAAAATCGGTTTTTGTAATACCCTTCCTCCGTATTAGAATTTCTAATTTTTGAGGTAAATTCATGTTTTTGACCATGCCTTTCCGAGCCGTAAAAGCTCTTTTCCCTGTAACAGACTCTAATAACTTTCTTATTATATCACGAGCGTGAACAATTGTCAAGCAAAATAAAACCGACCGAATATATATGCTAATATTCGTTAAATATGCAATTTATGTTGAATAATATGCGATTATATGAATAAAAAAGCTTGACAAATACAGGAAAAGAGGTATAATGTTATGTATTCTTATTTTGCTTATTTATTCGTTCAATGTAAAATCTATCCGTTAAGGAGTATACCGATGAAGATTGTTTTAGCATATTCGGGCGGACTCGATACAACAATAATAATTCCGTGGCTCAAAGAGAACTATGCGGGGTGCGAGGTAATCTGTATGGCGGCAAACGTCGGACAGGATTCCGAGCTCGAGCTTGTTGAACTCGTCAAAAGCGGAAACGGCGGACTCGAGGAACGTGCGTACAGGAGCGGCGCGGATAAGTTTTATATGGAGGATATACAAGAAGAGTTTGTCACCGATTTTATATTCCCTATGCTGAAGATGTCGGCGAGGTATGAGAATTATTTGTTGGGGACGGCTATTTCCCGCCCCGTAATAGCAAAGCGGCTCGTAGAAATCGCATTGCGCGAGAACGCGGACTCGGTATGTCACGGTTGTACGGGGAAGGGCAACGACCAGGTGCGATTCGAATTGGCAATAAAGGCGTTAGCCCCCGAACTCGATATAATCGCGCCGTGGCGAATATGGAATATTAGAAGCAGGGAAGAGGCGATTGAATACGCCGAGGCGCGTAATCTGCCGTTGAATGTTACGCGAGAGAACAACTATTCAAAGGACATGAATCTTTGGCACCTTTCGCACGAGGGGTTGGATTTGGAAGACCTTCAAAACGAACCGATTTACAATAAGGACGGCTTTCTTGAGTTAGGGGTTTCCCCCGAAAACGCACCCGCCGTACCCGCTTATATAACAATCGGATTTGATAAAGGGGTACCTATATCGCTCAACGGCGCGGGCTTAAACGGCGTCGAATTAATAAAAAAGCTTAATCAAATCGGCGGAGAAAACGGTATAGGTCTTCTCGACATTGTCGAAAATAGATTAGTGGGCATTAAATCGAGGGGGGTATATGAAACACCCGGCGGAACAATTTTATATTTTGCACACGAGGCTTTAGAGGCGATTTGTCTCGATAGAGAAACGGCGCATTATAAAGCCATGTTGTCTGTGAAATATGCAGACGTCGTGTATAACGGACAGTGGTATACCCCCTTGAGAGAAGCGTTGGACGCGTTCGTAAACAAGACGCAGGAGCGGGTCACCGGCGAGGTAAGGCTAAAGCTGTACAAGGGGAATATTATAAAAGCGGGGCTTCGCTCACCCTATTCGCTGTACGATGAGGATACCGCGTCGTTCGGAGAGGTCGGCGAATATAACGTCAAGGATGCGGAAGGGTTTATAAATATATTCGGGTTGCCTATAAAATCGAGAGCAATCTTAGATAAGGAACAAGAGAACAACAATGATTAATATACGGGAATTAACAATTAACGATTATGAAGCGGCAATATCGTTATGGAAAAATACGCAAGGCGTCTGTAACTGTGACAAATGCACCGCGCTCGATTCAAAAGAAAATATAGAGAAATTTCTTAAAAGGAATAAAGGCTTGAGCTTTGCGGCGGAAGAAAACGGCGAGCTTAAAGGGGTCGTTCTTTGCGGACACGACGGAAGAACGGGATTAATATACCGTCTTACCGTTACCGAGGAATTGCGTAAAAGGAATATAGGAAGAAAATTAGTGAACAGCTCTGTGGAGGCGTTGCGACGAGAAGGCTTAACAACGGTAAAGGCTTTTGTTTTAAACGACAATGACGGCGGGAACGCATTTTGGGACAAAATCGGGTTCGGTATAAGCGATATTGCCGTTACTCGCGGACGGGAGGTATGAGGTTGAAAGAGAGCTTACGAGCGGATTCATTTCGCTCGAGAGCTTGACTGATTTCGTAGAGTTTTTGCGGCTCGGAAAGGTATGGTCATAAATGGAAACAAAGGATATGGTTCACGATTTTAATTCTTCAATTCAGACCGATTGGAAAATGTACGAGGCGGATATTTTAGTCAATAGCGCGCATACGGCTATGTTAGCCGAGTGCGGCATTATTTCTGAAGCCGATTATACGGCTATAACAAAAGGTCTCGAGGATATTTACGCGGATATAGAAAGCGGCAAATTAAAGCTCGACAAAAGCGCGGAGGATATTCATATGTTTATTGAGGCGGAGCTTACCCGAAGAATCGGAGAGCCGGGAAAAAAGCTTCATACCGCGCGTTCTCGAAATGACCAGGTTGCTACGGATTTGCGGATTTATTTGCACACGAAGCTGCATAGTGTTCATAAATTATTAACAGAATTATGTCAACAGCTTTCTAAGCTCGCAAGGCGCAATATAAAAACTATAATGCCGGGGTATACTCATCTTCAAAGGGCGCAGCCGGTGATGTTCGCCGAACACATAATAGCTTATTCGAGAATGTTTTCGAGGGATATGGAAAGACTTTGTTTTGCGGATTCTTTAACCATGAAGGATTGTCCGCTCGGCGCGTGTGCATTGGCGGGAACGACCTTTCCTATTGACCGAAAAATGACGGCAGAGGTATTGGGCTTTAAATATGACGAAGACAGAGAAAGTACAATTGACGATGTTTCCGACCGCGATTTTTGTATAGACGCGGTGAGCGCGTTCTCGATTATTATGATGCACCTTTCCCGCTTTTCCGAGGAAATAATCCTTTGGTGTTCGTCGGAGTTTGATTTTATTGAATTGGGCGACGAGTTTATAACCGGCTCGAGTATTATGCCGCAAAAAAGAAACCCCGATATTGCGGAATTAATTCGCGGAAGGTCGGCGAGAATGTTTGGCGAATTACAAACTCTTCTCGTAATTATGAAGGCTCTCCCGCTCGCATACAATAAGGATATGCAGGAAACGAAGGTATCGGTAATGAACTCGGTTGATATTGTAATAACCTGTCTTTGTGTGTTTGTACGCATGGTCGCGTCAATAAAGGTCAAATCGGATAATATGCGCGAGGCGGCGTCTAAGGGCTTTCTCAACGCGACCGATTGCGCCGATTATCTCGTTAATAAGGGCATAGCCTTCCGCGACGCCTACAATATTGTTAAGAGAATAATCAAGTTTTGTATAAAATCAAAAGAGGGTTATGTTTTAGAAAACCTCCCTATCGAAAAATACAAAGAATTTTGCGCCGAATTTGACGACGACATATACGACGAAATTAAATTAGAAAAGTGTATAGGAAGAAGGGGTAACTTTAATAATGAAGAATAAGACAAGACTCTTTATTGACGGCGAAGCGGGAACCACCGGATTAAAAATACACGAGCGGCTCGAAAAAAAGACCGACATCGAATTGCTTAAAATAGCACCCGAATTGCGGAAAGACGCCTCCGCGAGAGCAAAAATGCTCAACGCGGCGGATTATGTTTTCTTATGCTTACCGGACGACGCGGCGCGAGAGGCGGTAGCGTTAATCGACAACCCGTCGGTAAAGGTAATTGACGCCTCTACCGCACACCGGACAAATAAAAATTGGGCTTACGGCTTTCCCGAATTATCGTCGGAGCATGAAGAGCGAATACGCGATTCAAAACGAGTTGCGGTTCCCGGGTGCTACGCAAGCGGCTTTATAGCGTTGATTTACCCGCTTGTGTTGGAAGGTTTTCTCAATGCGGACGAGGCAATAAGCTGTTTCGGCATATCGGGCTACAGCGGGGCGGGAAAAGCATTTATAAGCGAGTACGAAAGCCCGGAGAGAAACCCCGAATTAGGGAGCGCGAGATTGTACGCGTTGACGCAAAGCCATAAGCATCAGCCGGAGATGCAAAAGATTTGCGGGTTAAAGCATCAACCGATGTTCAACCCTATTATCGACGATTATTACAGCGGGTTGCTCCTTTCCGTCCCGCTCCAACCGCGTTCGCTAAAAAGCAAAATCTCAGTTGACGAGATAAAATCGCTTTATAAACGACGATATACAAAAGGGCGGGTCAGATACATTGACGGAGACAATATAACATTTTTGGCGGCAAATACCCTCGCGGATACCGACGATATGGAGTTGTATGTTTTCGGCAATGACGAGCGCATATTATTAACCGCGAGATTTGATAATCTCGGAAAGGGTGCGTCCGGCGCGGCGGTACAATGCTATGAAATAATGAGCAATAAATAAAGGAAACGACTATGATTAAAATGATAAACGGCGGCATTTGTGCCGCAAAAGGGTTCACCGCGGGCGGACTTCACGCGGGAATAAAAAAAGACAACTCACAAAAAGATTTGGCTATGATTTATTGTGAGAAAAAATGTAGGGCGGCGGCACTTTTTACGACAAACAAAGTAAAAGCCGCGCCGATACTTGTCAGCAAGAATCACCTCTCGGACGACACGGCTCAAGCGATAATAGTCAATTCGGGAAACGCTAATGCCTGTACCGGTAACGGACTCGAAATAGCCGAGAAAATGTGCGAAATTACCGCAGAAGCTCTCGGTATAAACAAAGAAGACGTGATTGTTGCGTCAACGGGGGTAATAGGACAGGAATTGTCCGCAGAGCCGTTTGAAAAATCAATCCCCGTTTTATCAAAACAATTGGGAGCGAACGAACAAAGCGGCAATAACGCGGTTGAAGCTATTATGACCACCGATACATTTCCCAAGCAATACGCGGCGGAGTTTGAACTCGACGGAAAAAAATGTACAATAGGCGCGATGGCAAAAGGCTCGGGTATGATACACCCAAACATGGCGACGATGTTGGCTTTTATAACGACCGATGTTAATATAAGCCATTATCTTCTTGAAAGGGCGTTATGCCGCCTTAATGAACTGACCTTTAATTCGATAAGCGTTGACGGCGATACATCGACTAACGATATGGTTTGTATCATGTCGTCGGGGCTTTCTGATAATTCCGAAATTGTTTCCGTCGAATCGGAGGATTTTAAGGGGTTTGTAGCCGCGTTGCACGAGGTAATGACTTATATGGCGCGGGAGATGGCGAGGGACGGCGAGGGCGCGACAAAGCTTATTGAGTGTTATATTTGGAATGCACCCGACGATTTATCGGCAAATTCAATCGCAAAGTCGGTCATATCGAGTAGTCTCGTTAAAGCGGCTATCGGCGCGGCGGACGCCAATTGGGGAAGGATTCTCTGTGCAATAGGCTACGCAGAAGGCGAGTTCGATATAAACGAGGTTGAGGTTACATTGGGTTCATCTAAAGGAAGGGTTACCGTATGCAAAAACGGAACGGGCGTGCTTTTTTCGGAGGAGGAGGCAACCGCGATTCTCTCGGAGAATGAGGTAGAAATATCCATTGACCTTCATCATTCCGCAAATGTCGCCGCGCGCGCCTTTGGTTGTGACTTGACTCAAGAATATGTCAGAATTAACGCAGATTACAGGAGTTGACAAGAGCTGCGGCGCGGCGGGCTTTGCTCGACGGCAGGCAGCTTGACGAAAGGGAGAATATGAAAAAAGTAAGTATACCGCAAAACCGCAGTAAACAGGTAAACAATACCACCCGAGTCAATGTTTTAATCGAGGCTTTACCGTATATACGCAAATATCGCGGAAAGATTGTCGTTATAAAATATGGCGGGGCGGCGTTAATCGACAATAAGCGCAAAGAGGAAATAATGTCGGATATTGTTTTGATGTCGCTTTGCGGAATAAAAATCGTATTGGTACACGGCGGCGGCCCCGAAATAAACGCAATGCTCGAAAAAATAGGGAAACAACCGCAGTTTATCGACGGATTACGTTATACCGATAAGGAAACAATGGATATTGTACAAATGGTACTCGGGAAGATAAACAAGGAGCTCGTCGCGACGCTTATGAAGGAACACAGAGGGGCGTATATCGGCGATTTCATGGGCGAGCATATGGGACACGCGGTCGGGCTTTGCGGATTAGACAGCAGTTTGCTCGTCGCCGAACAATTAAACAAAAAATTAGGCTATGTCGGCGAAATAACAAAGGTAAATACCGAAGTAATCAACGACCTTATTGATAAAAATTACATTCCGGTAATCGCGCCGTATGCGGGCGACGAAAACGAAAATGTTTATAACATTAACGCCGATATCGCCGCCTCAAAAATTGCCGCCGCGGTAGGCGCGCACAACCTTATTCTTATCACAGATGTCGCCGGTATATTAGAAGATAAAAATGACGAGGAAACCCTCATTCACACTCTCACCATAAACGAAGTCGCGGCGTATAAAGAAAAGGGAATAATAAGCGGCGGAATGATTCCTAAAACCGAATGTTGCGTTAACGCGGTTCAAAGCGGCGTCGATAAAGCTAATATTATTGACGGAAGAATCCCACATTCGATTTTACTCGAGCTTCTTACCGATAAAGGCGCGGGAAGTATGATAATTGACAGTTGACAGTTGACGGTTTTATAAAAAATGAAAGGTATGGTGATTATAACCATGAATACTACAGAAAAGACAAATAAATATATAATGTCGTCTTATAAACGGTTCCCCTTTGAGATTGAAAGCGGGAACGGAATAATTGATTTTGGGTCGGGGATAGGTGTTAATTCTTTAGGGTATTGTGATTCCGAATGGTGCGAAGCCGTTTGTAAACAGGTCAACACCCTTCAACACACCTCTAATCTCTATTACAACAAGCCATCCGCAGATTTTGCAGAAAAGCTCTGTAACATTACCGGGTACACTAATGTATTTTTCGGCAACTCGGGAGCGGAAGCAAATGAGTGCGCCATAAAATTGGCGCGGAAGTACAGCTATGACAAATACGGAAAGGACGCCGAAAGGAACAAAATAATCACGCTCGTTAATTCGTTTCACGGGCGAACGCTCGCGACGCTTTCCGCAACGGGACAAGAGGATTTGCATGATTACTTTTTCCCGTTTGTGAAAGGGTTCGTTCATGTCCATGCGAACGACGCGGTTGATTTTGCAGAAAAGCTCAGCGGCGACGTATGTGCGGTAATGCTCGAATACGTTCAAGGAGAGGGCGGGGTCATTCCTTTGGAACAGAGCTTTTTAAATATGGTATATATGCTTTGTGCCGAGAAAGACGTTTTGGTTATAGCCGATGAGGTTCAGACGGGCGCGGGAAGGACGGGCAAATTCCTCGCGGGAGAATATTTCGGATATAGGGCGGATATAACCACAATGGCGAAGGGGCTTTTCGGCGGATTACCGGCGGGGGTGTGTCTTGCCAACGAGAAATGCGCGGGTGTACTTACCGGGGGGACGCACGGTTCGACATTTGGCGGGAACCCCGTTGTTACGGCGGGGGGGAGCGTCGTTCTCGACAAAGCGGCAAATCCCGAATTTTTGTCCGAGGTTGCTAAAAAAGGCGATTATATCAGAGAGCGGCTCGCCAATGTAGGCGAGGTGGCTTCAATAAGCGGAATGGGGCTTATGCTCGGAATATCGCTTAAAACAAATAAGGCGGCAGATGTCGCGGTTGCGGCGTTGGAAAAAGGCTTACTCATACTTACCGCTAAAGAAAAAGTGCGGTTGCTCCCGCCCTTGAGTATAGATTATGAAAGCCTTGATAAAGGCTTAGATATATTAATCGAAATATTGGAGGATAAAACACAATGAAACACCTATTAAAAATGCTCGATTTGAGCAAAACGGAGATTACAGAAATACTCGATTTGGCAGACCGGCTTAAATACGAGAAAAAACACGCAATCCCTCATAACCTTCTTAAAGGAAAAACCCTCGGAATGATTTTTGAAAAATCATCAACGAGGACAAGGGTTTCTTTTGAGGCGGGTATATATCAGCTCGGCGGACAGGGTTTATTCCTTTCGTCACAGGAGTTGCAAATGGGCAGAGGCGAGCCGATTCAAGATACGGCGCGGGTATTGTCGCGGTATTTAGACGGAATTATGATTCGTACCTTTAAACAAGACGATGTCGAAAAATTAGCAGAGTTTGGCGAAATTCCCGTTATTAACGGGCTAACCGATTTTTCTCATCCGTGTCAGGTGTTAGCCGATTTGATGACCGTTCGCGAATATAAAAACAAGCTCGAAGGTTTAAAACTCTGTTATGTCGGCGACGGAAACAATATGGCTAATTCGCTCACGGTAGGCTGTCTCAAGGTCGGTATGAGCATTTCCTTAGCCTGTCCCGATGGATACCACCCCCCGCAGTCGGTGTTGGATTTCGCTAAGGATTATAACAATTTCGAGCTTGTGTCCGACCCCGTTAATGCGGCTCAAGATGCAGATGTTGTTTACACAGACGTATGGGCGTCAATGGGCATGGAAAGCGAGGTCGCGCAAAGGAGAGCCGCTTTTAAAGGCTATCAGGTCAGCCACGATTTGTTGAAACACTGTAAATCCGATGTAATAGTTCTGCACTGTCTCCCCGCAAAACGCGAGGAGGAGATTACCGCCGCCGTTATGGAGGAACACGCTAACGAAATATTTGACGAAGCGGAAAACAGACTACACGCGCAAAAAGCCGTTATGGTTAAATTAATGGGCGACGACAGTTGACAGTTGTTAGTTTTTGAATCTGTTTTTTATACTCACGTAAAAGCAGGAAAATATTCCGAGTCCTATTGTTAAAGTAATGTACAACCAAAAGTACCAGCCTATAATTTCAGCGATGCCGAGCGGGAATGTCAGTATTCCGACAACCAATAATATTTTACCGACAAATCTGCATAACGCTTTTTGGTCATATTTTTCTTTTTCGCCTTTAGACATCATGTTGTAGTTGGCTAATAAAAACCAACCGCGACCGGTCATCATATATATTGCCAACGCTATTAATAAAACGGCAAAAATTCCGCATGATATAATCCCCGTCATAATAATCACCCGCCTTTCGGTTTAGTTAATATTATTATAAACTTTTTGTGGTGATTTGTCAAGCGGTTCTTGACAAATTTGTGTTATGAGTGTAAAATAAAAACATCAATCAAATATTAAGGAACAACAAACATGAACAACCTACGAAACTTTTGCATTATCGCTCATATCGACCACGGCAAGTCAACGCTTGCCGACCGCATTCTTGAGAAAACAAGCACGGTCGCTTTAAGGGATATGGAGGAACAGCTTTTAGACGATATGGATATCGAGCGAGAACGCGGAATCACCATAAAAGCCCGAGCGGTGCGGCTTAATTACAAAGCCGACGACGGAAACGAATATGTCTTTAATTTAATCGACACCCCGGGACACGTTGACTTTACCTATGAGGTAAGTCGCTCGCTCAACGCCTGTGAAGGCGCGCTTCTTATTGTTGACGCGACGCAGGGGATTGAAGCGCAGACGCTCGCAAACACCTATTTGGCATTTGAACAGGATTTGGAGATAGTACCGGTAATAAACAAAATCGACCTCGCCTCGGCACAACCGGATTTGTGCAAAGAGGAAATCGAGTCCGTGTTAGGGATTCCGGCAGACGGCGCGCCGCTTATATCCGCAAAGAACGGTATTAATATTGAATCGGTTCTTGAACAAATCGTCAATAAAATCCCACCGCCCGGCGGCGATTCCTCCGCCCCGTTAAAAGCACTTATATTCGACAGCTTTTATGATGCTTATAAAGGCGTAATAGTATATGTGCGGGTTAAGGACGGAACGGTTAAGCTCGGCGATAAAATCAGAATGATGCAAAATAACGCCGAGTTTCTGATTACAGAACTCGGCTACATGGGCGCGACCGGCTTGAATCAATCCGAGTCGCTTTCGGCGGGAGAAACCGGGTTTATCGCCGCTTCAATAAAGTCAATAAGCGACGTAAAGGTTGGCGATACAATCACCGCCGTCGATAACCCCGCAGACGAGCCTTTGCCCGGCTACCGCAATGTTCAACCCATGGTGTTCAGCGGGATTTACCCCGCCGACGGTTCAAAATACGCCGATTTGCGGGACGCCTTAGATAAGCTTCAGCTTAACGACGCGTCTCTTACGTTTGAGCCGGAAACGTCAATCGCGTTAGGGTTCGGATTCAGATGCGGATTCCTCGGGCTTCTTCATATGGAGATTATTCAAGAGCGAATTGAGCGGGAATATAACCTCGACTTGATTACCACTGCGCCGTCGGTTGTCTACAAAATAACCAAAACCGACGGAACCGAGTTAACAATTGACAACCCCACAAACTACCCCGACCCGTCGCATATTGATAAAGCGTTTGAGCCTATGGTGAAGGTCAATGTGTTCAGCCCCGCAGAATATATAGGCACTATTATGGAGCTGTGTCAGGATAGGCGCGGCGAATATAAAGACACAAAGTTTTTGGATACCGAGAGGGTGGAAATTCATTACGAGCTTCCGCTCAACGAAATAGTATACGACTTTTTTGACGCGCTCAAATCGCGTACAAAAGGCTATGCAAGCTATGACTATGAGTTAATAGGGTTCGCGCCGTCAAAATTGGTAAAGCTCGATATATTGCTCAACGGCGAGGTCGTAGACGCGCTTTCGTTTATTGTGCATGAGGAAAAGGCATATCCTCGCGGGCGAAAAATTACGGAAAAGCTAAAAGAGAATATACCGCGGCAAATGTTTGAAATACCGGTTCAGGCGGCAATAGGCGGTAAAATCATTGCGCGCGAAACGGTAAAGGCGGTGCGTAAGGACGTATTGGCAAAATGTTACGGCGGCGATATTACGCGGAAAAAGAAGCTTCTCGAAAAGCAAAAAGAGGGAAAAAAACGTATGCGTAAATTCGGAAGCGTCGAAGTCCCCCCCGAAGCGTTTATGGCGGTTTTGAAGGAATAGCGGAACTGCTTATTGTTCATTCCTCTGTATCCAAAACCGGCTCCGGTACATCACCGGAAATGTCCCAAGTCGGCTCTGCTATATCCCAAAACGGCTCCGCTTCCACCAATACACCCGCGTCGATAAGCATATCGACATCTTCGTTTTCGTATAAATATCGCCTTTTGATAATCAGTCCGTTTTTCAATTGATAATCAATATCGACAAAATAATATGAAGAGCCGAAGAACCTAAAGACATCGGGGTTACTGTTTAATGTGTCGGGGTTATCGAGGAACATTTTATGAACCCGACGAATTTCTATAGACAGCCCCTTGTATTTATCCGTTCGTGCAAATTTTGCATAATCATCATTAGTGAGCGGGAGCATATCCGAATTAACTGTAACGTCGGTGTTGCCGAATTCGAGTATTTTTACCGCCGAAATGCTGTTGGCGGGGGGGATATATTCCGCCCCGCCGAACCCTTTTCCCATTATGAGAATAACACATACCGCTAACGACGAACACAACATAACGGCGTATTTAATCGCGCCGCTTTTTAGTTTCTTAAAACCTTTATAATGAACAATATGCCCTACCGCGAATATGACAAAGCTGAATATCGCCGCCAATATAATCAGCCAGTTTGTGTACCTTTCGCCGACATTTGAGTAGAAAAGCCCGAAAAACGACACAACGCTTAAGCACACCAACCCCTGTTGCACATTATAAATTGATTTGTAAAGAAAATCCCGCCCTATGTTTTCGGCTTTTACGTTTTTTGACAAAAAGTAAGACGAAATAATCATAATCGCGATAATGAGCAAAACGGGTATTATATAAACGGGCATATAAACCGTTTTGATTTTATTGCCGGTCAATAAAGACGCGCTGCTTAAAACGTAGCCAATAGGGGTAGATATAGCGTAGGGGAAGCTTCCTATATCGGAAACTCCGCGGGTTTGACTCACCGCTAATGTCGACGTTGTGAGCGTTAAAAGCGGGACAAGTCCGCTTATTAAAAACGGGAAAAACGCCGCGGTGAAGAATTTTCCGCAAAGTGTATTGCAAAATACCGTCAACGAATATGTCATGACAATTCCGGTAATCCCGATAAAAACAATCGGTATTACATAGTCGTTAATAATTCCGTCGATTATATTTGTCATATATTCGCCGACTAAGCGTTGTATTCCCGTCATTTCGTAGCCCTCGGTTATATTTGAGCCGAACGACTTATTCCCGAATATTTGGAATATTAAAATACCAATGAAAAAAGAGACGATAAAAGGCACAAGCGAACTCGAAAGCCCCGCCGCAAAATTTGCCCAAAACCGCTGTCTGTGTGTTAGCGGCAGAGAGAGGTGCATATCGCTTATGCTTTTATTGTGCAGATGCGAAAACGCGGTCACTCCGCAGGCATAGGTCATAAACATTGTAGCCGCGCCGACAAGCGGGATTAAAAAGAAGAGCAACGTGAAGTTAAAATACTGTGATTGCGGACTACCGAAATCCATGTGGGTGTATTTTGCAAATATCGCCGCAAATAAAGGGAATCCCGCCGCCGCAACAATACAGTTTATTACAATCAACACCTTCATTTCCGTGATTCGGAATCGCAAATATGAAAAAGCCTTATTAACCTTATTATTAGTTGTCGTTACGGTTGTATTCATAGCCGAGCACCTCCAATTCGTGAATAAATACCTCTTCCAACGAAAGGGGCAAAATGTCTAATATTTTAGGGCTACGCGCATTAATTTTAGCGCGCAATTCCTCCGGCTCGCCTTTTACGATAAGGTGAATAACGCTCCCCGTTTGGCTTTTTTGAAGTATTTCTATATCGCTTAAATCGACCGAATCGGGGTCGTCAAATGCCGTTTGAATCTTATGAATGTTGCCCTTTATATCCCCCAACTGTCTGTTAAAAACGAGGTTCCCTTTATGAATAAGCCCCGCCGAATCGCACAATTCATCAATCTCCTTAAGGTTGTGCGACGACAAAATCACGGTCAAGCCTTCCGTTTTAATTGTATCGGCGAGCATTTTCTTTACCACTATACGCATAGTCGGGTCAAGCCCGTCAAAAACCTCATCTAAAAAAAGATACTCGGTTTTACAGGCTATTCCGAATATAAGCGCGGATTGTCGTTTCATTCCTTTGGAAAAGCTCGAGAGCTTTTTGTCGACGGGCAGTTGTAACACATTTCTAAGCTCTTCAAAAACCGTATCGGAATAATTGTCATAAAAAAGTTTATACATATTTGAAAGCTCTTTGAGGGTGTATGTGTGATATTGTATCGTTTCGTCGTTGACAAAGAAAAGCTTTGCTTTTGTTGCGGCATTATCGTAGATTTTTTGTTCATCAATTGTGATTTCTCCGCCGTCGGCATTATAAACCCCCGACAATAACCGCAGAAGCGTCGATTTTCCCGCACCGTTAGAGCCTATTAACCCATAAGCGGTACCCGTAGGAATGGTCAGCGTTACGCCGTCGAGCGCGGTGAAGGCATCGAATTTTTTGACAATATTCGTTATTTGTATCATATATGCTCCTTAGAGCCTGTTCAGTATCTTTTACACCCGTTATTTTGGCTGATTTTCCGCCATACTGCGTTAATTTTTCCTTGAATATCAACGGATATTCTCGTCAAAATTGCCTTGTCTGACGAAAAATCCGCATAAAAACCACAAGCGCAAAAGATACTGAACAGGCACTTAACTTTCGCTCTTATCAAGTAAACGCGCTATAATCTCCTCGGCATAATCGTAATTCATTATTTGTACCGCCTCGGAAAGCTTTTCGAGTTCCTCCGCTAAGGTTCCGGTCGATTCTATTTCCGCAAGTAAATCGAGTTCACTAAATAATGCCGAATAATCGGGAGGCTTCATTGCGGAGGATATTCGCTTAAGAATTGGCAAAAGCTTCGTCGGAAGCTCCGAAACGCTTATGTTTTCTTTTATATCCGAAAAAGCGTTATTTAATTCGTCGTATAATAGAGTCAGTTTATCTAAAAAGCTTTCGAGATGCAGATTACAATATTCGTTATCACCTTCGCGGGACGCTTTTTCCAATTTAAGAGCAACGGACGATAATTCCGTCGCGCCCGTGAGCAATAACGAACCCTTAATACCGTGTACCTCGGTGCAAAAGCCGCGCATATCTTTAGCGGAAAGTAACCTTCTCATACTCTCCGCGCTTTTTAGTATTTCCCGCATGAATATTTCTAAGGTGGTTTTATAAACGCTTATTTGTCCGTTGGCGGCGTCTAAGCCGACCTCCGCAGAGATGTTTTTCACGTCGCATATTCGAATCCAAAACTCTTTTTCTTTTTCGGTCATTGTTTCTGCATTTTTATCGGTGGGAACCGATTTAATGTCGAGCTTATCGAGGGGGATATACTCTCGCAATATGCGGTACAATTCCGCTTTGTTTATAGGCTTCGACAAGAAATCGTCCATACCCGAGGACAATAAAAGCTCTCTCGCACCCGAAACGGCGTTTGCGGTAAGGGCAACGATTGGGATTTTAACGCCGCTTTCGCGCAAAATTTCGGTTGCTTCAACCCCGTCCATTTCCGGCATCATGTGGTCCATAAAAACGAGGTCGTATTTCTTTTTTTGAATCATTTCTATTGCTTGTATGCCCGAAACGGCTCTGTCCGCATTTATGCGACATTGATGCAATAAGCCGCATATTACGTTTAGGTTTGTCTCCCTATCGTCGACAACTAAAACATCTGCGTCGGGTGCGTATATAATACTCGTTTCGTGTGTATCGCTTTTAATAAGCGTTTTGTCCCCTTCGATATACGGCACGGAAAGATGAACAGATGTTCCCGCGCCGCGCGTACTGTTCACCGTTATTTTCCCGCCCATCATTTCTACCAACGATTTGGTTATAGCCAACCCTAATCCCGTTCCCTCTTTATGGCGCGTCTCCATAGTGTCCCCCCGTTCAAAGGCTTCAAATAAAAACGGAATTGTTTCTTTTTTAATCCCCATGCCGGTATCGGTGACGGTTATAAACAAATTTGAATCGCAGACATTAACCGTAAGGGTAATACTTCCCTCTTTTGTATATTTTACAGCGTTACCCAAGAGATTTAAAAGCACCTGTCTAAAGCGTACATCGTCGCCGTATATGTATTCCGGCGCGTTATCCTCCGCGAATACCCTGAAGGTTATATTTTTACCGGCGTCTTTTATGAGAAATAACGTCATCGAGTTGACGTGTTCGATGAACGATTTGAAATTATAATGAACGGGAGATAAACGAAGCTTTGCCGCCTGTATCTTAGAAAAGTCTAAAATATCGTTGATAATATCGAGCAAAGCGAGACCCGAAAACTTTATGTCCTCGGCATAACGCCGTTGATGCTTATTAAGCGTTTCGGAAAGTAAAAGGTCGGACATACCTATGATAGCGTTCATAGGCGTTCGTATTTCGTGCGACATATTTGCCAAAAACTGTGTCTTTGTTTCGTTTGCCGCCTCCGCCACCTGTTTTTGAATTTCGAGGTTGTGTTCTCTTTCGCGGCTTTTTATTTTTTCGCGCAAATCTCTCGAATATGCGGCGACAACATAATCGTTACCGTATTTGACCCTCACAAGAATGACCTCGGCGGGCATTATCTCTCCGTTAAGAAGCGTATATGTCCAATCAAAGGAACAGTCGCCCTTTTCAAATGCCGTTTTTAATTTTTCCTCAATGAACTCGGAGGAACGCCGACCACAGGGTTGAAATTCGGGATAAAGCTCTGTATACCTTTTCAAAAATTCCCGTTTACTTTGGAACCCGAAAAGCTTTATTGTTTCATAATTACAATCTATTTTTGTATGCTTACTGTCGAAAAGCATACAGCACAGAGGGGTCGAATCCAACATGAGCTTAACGCGCTCCTCTGCGTCTAAAAGACTGTTTTCCAGTTCCTTAATATTGGTAAGGTCGCTTCTGTATTGTATATGAACCTTTTTACCGCCGAACCACTCGACATAACGGTCGATATTTTTATAATACCGCCCGTTCAATTGACTCCGTTCCTCCCATTTAATAATTTTGTCGGGCTCTTTATCGAGTTCGTTACAAGGACAATAGCTGCACCGTTGAGTCAAGCCTTTGCTAAAAACCGTGTAGCATTTTTTCCCGATTACATCATCGTCAATATTATAATGCTGCTTGGTATAATCGTTGATAAAAAGGATTTCATCTGTCTCGGGGTCGGCGGCGTAAATCATTATCTCGGATTTGTTTAATATATTCGTCATATTGATGAGATTTTTATTTGATTCTTTTAGAGTTTCTGCAATTTTAAGGCGCATTTCCTCTCTTATAAAAGCGTTCGCGAATATATGCGTCGCGGAAAGCAAAAGGGCGGTTTGCGACGATTTATCCTCGTAATACATATTGTCGAAATTACTCGTCAACGCAATCGCGCCCCACAATTCACCTTGTATAATTGCGGGCGCAATAAATATCCATTTAATTCCGGACGCGTCAAGAAAAGCCGATTCGTCCTTCGGTAAATCACAGACGCGGCTATTTAAAACTTCGCCGTTTGATAACCTTTTTATCCACTTTTCCATTATACCGCTTTCGGAAAGAATGGAAAGGTGTTTATCCGTTGACGTCGTTCCCCCCTGCGCCCTATCCCAAAGATATATCATTCCCGGGCGTTCCGTTCCTTTTTTATCGGTTATGCGGTATATGCTTACGCGGTCTGCCGATATAACGTCGGCAATCGGCTTTATTCCGTTAGACATTACGTCATCAAAAGTCTCCCCGTCATGTGAAAAGAAAACTTTTGTAGATTTATTTTTCGCGTTAACAATTTCGGCGCGAAATTGTAACGCTTTTTCGTCGGTTATGTCAACCGAGTGTTGAATATGAACCTTCCGCCCGTCAATCCAATCAATGTAGCGGTCTGTATTCCTGTATACGCGATGGGTTAATGTGCTGTTTTCCTCCCAGACGATAATTTCATCGGGGGCTTTATCCAATTTGTGACAGGCGCAAAACTCACATCTTTCGTCGATACCGTCTTGAAGCACCTTGTAACAGATTTCTCCAACGCCGACATCAAGACCGTAATGATTCTTCATCGTGTCGTTAATGAACAATATTTCGCCCGTTTTTGGGTCGGTCACATAAATCATCACGTTTAATCCGTTTAAGATTTGTGACGTAAAATCAAGAGCAAACTCTTCCTTCAAATCCTTCACCGCCTTGTGCAAAATCTATTTTTGGTCGGTCATATACATTCGGGCTTTTACCAACAAATTCACATGATTCGACGGTTTAACTATAAAATCGCTTATGCCGAGACCGATACCTCTTTCTATATTCTCTCTCGAGGCGTTACCGGTGAGGAAAAGAATCGGGGCTTTTGCATATTGAGGATTGTCGCGAATAGTGCGCGCAAGCTCAAACCCGTCCATTTCCGGCATTTCGATATCAAGGTAAAAAAGGTCTATTTTCTGATGCTGCATAATTTCAATCGCCTGTCTCCCGCCGGGCGCGCCGAGTACGCGATAATGATTCCTTAACGCCGCGCTCACGTTTGAGAGTATTTCGGGGCGGTCGTCAACCGCCAAGACCGTTTTCGAGGAGTTGTCGACGCCCTTTTGCTGAATAATACCTATATGCTCTTTTTCCATTGTATCCGCGAGCTTTTCGGCTTTATCATAGTGTGAGGTTTTAATAAGCTCGGAAAGCTTAATAAAGGAATCGTCCTGCCTTTGCATATCGTCGGAAAGACTCAACGCTTTTGTGTAGTCATGACTTCCGATTAACCTTATAATAGCCGAAAGACTTCGCGCTATTTCTTCGTTACGCTCAATCTGTTTATATTTAATTGCGTGAGCCGTACCCGCAATTTGTGCCTTTTGCATTTCGATTGAAAGCAACAAAAGGTCTGCCACCGCCTGTTGCAGGAGCCGACGGCAATACTCTATACCGCGATTTTTCGCGGCGTTTATTAATGCGTTTACATAGGATATACATTGTTTTGCGTACACCGCCTGCAGCATTGCTTGAATCGCTTCTAACGTGTCGATAAATGTGTTTATATCGTTTTGACCGAAGCTTTCGTCCAAGCGTTGAGTATACTTTTCAATTTTATTGATATAATCGTCTATATCCTTTTCGATTGTTGCGGGGGTTTGAAAGGGGACAAAAAGCCCCTTTACCCTATAGCAATACGAACTGCTGTTTATTATTTGTGACATATCTAACCTCCATTAATTTTACATTTCGCCGCTTCGTACGTGTTTTGCGTCGCCCCTAAGCTTAAATTGGGCGACCATTTCTTCTAACATATTCGCCTGTCCGCTCATTTCCTCGGACGACGCGGCACTTTGCTCCGAGGTCGCGCTGTTCGCTTGTACAACCTGCGCCACCTGTTCAACGCCTATATTAATCTGTTTTATGCCCATAAGCTGTTGTTCCGAGGAATGTGCGATTTCTTTGACGATTTCTGTGCTTTCGTTGATTCCCGATACAATTTCTTCGAGACTTACCGCCGTATCCTTAGCGATATGCGACCCTAATTCCGCCTTCTTCATTGAATCGGCAATCAGACCGCTTGTGTTTTGAGCCGCCTCCGCGCTTTTGCCCGCGAGGTTACGCACCTCCTCCGCGACAACCGCGAAGCCCTTACCGTGTTGTCCCGCTCTCGCCGCCTCAACCGCGGCGTTTAAGGCGAGAATATTCGTCTGAAAAGCAATTTCGTCTATTGCGTGGATAACCTTATCTATGTTTTGGCTCGCCTGATTTATATCTTGAACCGCGGTCATCATTTCGCCCATTTTTATACTGCCCTTTTCGGCAGAGCTTTTTATCGACTCCGCAAGCGAGGCGGCGCGCCCCGCTTTATCGTTCGTTTCTTGGGTTTGCTTCGATATTTCGTTAATTGAAGACGCTAATTGTTCTACCGACGCCGCCTGTTGCGTTGAGCCTTGTGCGAGCGACTGTGAGCCGTCGGCAATCTGTCTCGAGCCTAAAGCAACCTGTGCCGAAGTGCTGTTCAATTCGTTAAATATCCTGTTAAGATTGTCGGTTAGGTATTTGACCGACCTTCCCATAGCGTCGTTGCTCGAGATTACTTCTATTTCGGTGGTCAAATCGCCGTCGGCAAGACGGTTTAATTCATGAGAAATATTCGTTATATGCTCCATAAAGTGGTCAATATCGGTAATCAAGCTTCCTATTTCATCTTTTGAGCGAGAATATTTTTGGAGTGCGACGGACTCGGCCTCGCTGTGTGATATATCCCCCGTGTCCCCCGCTCTTCGCATAAACCCGGACAATATTTTCAGCGGGGTGCTTATATGGCTCGAGAGATATGCGGAAAGCAAAACGGCAATGATTACACAGGCGGCTAAAACGGCTATAATGACAAATGTAAGCGTTTGCGACAGCTCCTCCATGCCTTCGGACTCAATCTCAACCATTTCTGATTTAAGTATTATCATTTCGTTTAACAATGTGTTTATCTCACCCGCCAACGGTATAACGTCTCTGAGGACTTCCGTCGCTTTTGTTCCGTCCCCCGCCAATGCAAACTCTCTCACCTTTCCCGATTCAAGGTTAAACTGTTCCGCGAACTTTTTTAAATCGTTTATACTCGACGCGCCCTGTGCCTTATCTGCGGGGGAGAGCTTTATGTCGTTATTATTACTGTTAAGATATTTATTGAGGCTTTCGTAAAACGCCTCATAAGCGGTTTGATATTGTGCTGTAAGGGTTTCGTTTATTATGTCCGGGTTTTCATATTCCATGGCGTAATTTGCGGTTCTGTACCGCATCATAGTAAACTGTAACAGCATATCGCGAGCATCACGCTCTCTCTCGATTGTGTTATCCAAAAGATGTGAATAATTCGAGTGTGCGGAAAGCCCGAGGAAAATTCCTATACTCGATGTTATAACCGACAACGACGTGATAAGCAGGAAGCTCATAATAAGCTTCCTTAAAATTTTCATATTCTTCATTTTTTATGAACGTACCTTTCTGAGCCGCAAAAAGCTCTGCAAAACTTATTATACCGCTTAACTATCAAATTTAACACATAATTGCGGTCTTTTTGCCGCCATACTGCGTTAAAATTTTCTTAAATATAAGCGTATATTCGCGAAAATTTTGCCTTGTCTGACGACAAAAATCCTCGCAAATTCAGTGTCAAATCTAATAGTTAAGCGGTATAAATTTCGCTTTTTTATTTTTTTAGTCCTCTTTATTATTCCTCTTTTTTAGTTCTCTTTATTAGTCCTCTGTATAATCATTTTATCAAAAATAATTATAAAAGTCAACCTTAATTTTTATAGTTTTTTTGAATACAGGGCGACTGTACAAAAAGTCGCCCTGTATTCGTTATATTTTTTGATTTTTTTGATAAGCTGTGTTCATAGACGCGAAAACGTCTATTTCAACAATTGTGTCATCAATTGTGGGATTTGATTCGCTTGTGCGAGCATAGCCATACCAACCTGTTCCAAAAGTTTGTTTTTAGAATAATTTACCATTTCCTTTGCCATATCGGTATCACGGATTCGCGAATTTGCCGCTATTTCGTTTTCGGTTTTGACGGTAAGGCTGTTCACCGTATATTCGAGTTTGTTTTCCATTGCGCCGAGCGACGCCCGTTGTTGTGACACGGTGTTAAGCGCGTTCTTCACCATATCCATTGCACTGAACGCCCCGTTTGTTGTAGTCACGTCTATTCCGGACAATCCGATTGAGCGCGAGTCCATTGCGTTAATCCCAACCGTTACCCTCTGTTCCGACGAATTACTCCCGCCTATTTGGAGCGTCAGACCCTTGTTGCCGTTAAAACCGACGGTTCCTAAGCCCGCGCCGTCCATACTATTGATTGGCGCGCCGGTTGCGGCGTTATTTTGGAAGAGCGCGGTGGTGTTGCCGCGAGGAAGTGTTGTCGAGGACAATTCCACCGTATAGTCAAACCCGGCGGCTTTTAAGTAGCCGGCAATTGAATCGCTTGTGTACTCGGTATTCTTTGCCAGGTGGAGCGTTATATCCGCCCCCGCAACGCCCGGTTGTGCTTTTGCGTTAATGCTGACCCCTTCATTGCCGTTATTGACGTCGGTCACAATTTTAATATGCGCGTAAACGCCGTCGGTAACCGTGTGCGAGCCGTATTGGTTGGCAATAAAGGTGATGTTATCGGCGAACCCCGCGAGTGCCGCGCCGGAAGACATGAGCGGTGATAAATCGAGCGTCGTGCTTTGTCGCACGCCCGAAACGGTAGAACCCGAGGATGCGTTTACCGCAACGACCTGTCCGATGTCCGATTTAAACTCAACGGTTGCGGGTGCCGTCGAACCCCCCGAGGTTGCATTTTTAATAAAATCATTTATTTGTGCGTCGGTGTAAACTCCGTTTTCTGCTAAGTTTATTGTGAGCTGTTTGCCGGAAGGACTCCACATAGCGTTTTCGCCGCCTATACCGCTTGCGTTTATGGTAAAGTTGACCGAAACATCTCCGACATTTGACGAAAGCGAGATAGTTTGATTAAACTCGGTACTGAACTCACGGGTGCCGTACTTCGCGCCGAATACACCTTTCATGCCCGCCGCACTCATGCTCCCGTTTTGCCCCATTGAGCCGTCTAAAAGCTTTATTCCGTTAAACTCGGTCGCTTTTGATATACGGTCGACCTCGGACATAAGCTGATTCACTTCCATTTGTATAAATTCGCGTTGTTCCCCGCTTAGAATCCCGTTTGCCGCCTGAACCGTTAATTCGCTCACCCGACCCAATATCGAACTTGTCTGTTCCAACGCGCCTTCCGCAGTTCTTATGAGGCTTATTCCCATGTTTGCGTTGCTTATCGCTTGATAATCGCCGCTTATTTGAGCCAAAAGCTTTTCCGAAACCGCTAACCCCGCCGCATTATCCGCCGCACGATTAATTCCCAAGCCCGAAGCGAGTTTTTCGCTCGACTTTTTAGTTTGAGTCATACCCGCGCTTAAAAGTTTTATCGCACTAATGGCGTTAAGATTATTTTGTATAGTCATAATACACCCACTTTCTATAAAAAAGAAAAAGCTAACAAATCTTATTTGTTATATCGGCAGATTATAACATAAACTTTAACAAATATTTGAAAAAATCGCAAATTCTTATACGCTTCTTATACATTATTGACTTTACTCAACATTTATGTTATAATCCTATTGCGTATCCTAAAAAATTGAGGTAGGAGCTAAAACACATGAAAAGAACATTATCCTTACTAATGACAATTATCGTGACTTTTACGATAACCGCAATCGGCAGAATAGAGGTTGTCGCCGCCGATGCAAAATACACCCATATAACCTTAACAATTGGCGAAAAGTCAACCGAGATAGGCATTTCGTGGCTAACTCCGAAGGACTCGGTCAAAACTGCCTCCGTCATGCTGAACGACACCGAGTATACGGCGGTTAATAAAAGCGGCAACTCGATTTATGACACGAACAAAGCCCGAATAACGGGGCTTACCCCAAAAACAACATATACCTACAAAGTAGGAGACGGAACAACATGGAGTGATGAATTTACATTTAAAACACAAGACCCGTCGGCGTATTCGATTTTGGCAGTAGCCGACCCTCAGCTTGGTTCAACCGGTTCCGGAAGCGAGTGGGCAAATAACCTCCGCGTTGCGACGGAAGCAAATCCCGATGCGGCGTTTATGCTGATTGCCGGTGATTTTATTGTAGACGGGAACAGTGACCCCCAAATGAAAAAGTATGTAGCCCCGCCCGAGCTTCGCGGTATGCTTCAAGCTCCCGCCGCGGGAAATCACGATTACAGCAGCGGCGGCACGGCATATCTGCCAATGGTGTTCAGCCACCCCGAAAATGCAATACAATACTCCTCAAATAAAGGTTATGACTACTATTTTTGTTACGGCGATGTGCTTTATATTAACATTTACTCTGAAGAGGAACGTCAAAACCTTTCATCTTTGAAAACCTTTATAAAAGAGGCAATAAAAGCCTATCCCAAAACAAAATTCAGGGTTGCCACTTTTCACCACGACATTTTCGGTACGGGAAGACACGCAGGGGCGTATTACGGCGATTCACGCCGTATGCAACAAAGCTACGGGGCGGTAATGGACGCATTTGACATTGATGTTGTGTTTAACGGTCACGACCATATTTATTCACGCTCATACTTTATGAAAGGGCAGGCAATCGCCGATAATTCGGGCTTTGACCAAAATAAAGCTCACCCCGGAACGATTGTAAACCCCGAGGGAACTCTTTATATGTCGTTAGGAACCGCGGGTGATTTGATATACGGTCTTAATACGAGCGATTGGGTTATAACAGAAAAATGGACTGCTTATACCGATTTAGGGCTATTGGGGCTGTCGGACAGCAATGCGGCAAAATACAGCGGCACCGAATACACCGTTATGACTGTTGACGGCGATAATCTCATTCTTGAGGTATATCGAGTTAACGGCGATGATACACCGTTGCTTTTGGACAGCATAACAATCAACAAATTCCACGATTACGAAAACTGTATTTTACACGTTTGTAATCACTGTGAAAGAGTATGTAACAATCCTCACTGTGAAATTTGCCCCAACGGTGCAGTTACGCTTACGATATTAGATGTTTCGGGCGATGATAACAACGGCTCTGTCATTCTCGAAATCAACAACAACTCAGACGTAGATATTGAGGGGTACACATTTAAAAACAAAAGCGGAACTATCTATAATGTCAATGGATACAACGGCGGCGAATCAATCATAAACATGGGATATCAAGCAGGTAACAAGCCAATATTAGCCGGAAAAAGCTATACTATTAAAATCGACGGCAAGGGTTATGCTTACCTGCCTAACGGAGTCACAGATGTTTTCTATTTAGACGTACCCGGGGGACTTCCCGAGGTGATTGTCTGCAAACAGCACATCTGTGCAATTTGCGAGAGGGTATGTACAATTCCGGACTGTGAAATATGCAAAGGCTTGCCCGAATACGACTGTGACTTTTGTCAAGATAACGGCGGACATTGCGTACACTGTTGTAAAAATCCGACCTGCCCGATTTGCGTTATTGTCATTGAAACCGACTTGACGGTAATCATTATCGACGACATTATCGAACTTCATAACCCAACCGAAAACACTCTTTTTACAAAAGGATTATATCTTTCTGATAATGAAGATGATTTATTAAAATGGCAAATGCCGTCTGTCATTATAAGGGCAGGTGAAAGCGTTCGGGTTGTAACCGACGGTAACAATATTGATATTGTCTTAAAGCGAATGAAGACCGAATTTGAGTCAGCTCAAAATGATAGGGTGTATTTAACCGACGCAACCGGAAGGGCTGTATCATCAACAGAAATTTGATAGTTAAGCGGTATAGTAGCTTCCCCCTAAATCTTTCGCTTTATTTTGTTCAGCGCGCCTTTTTCGAGACGGGATACCTGTGCTTGTGAAATCCCTATTTCGGTTGCGACCTCAACCTGCGTTTTCCCTTGGAAAAAACGCAAATTCAAAATCTTTTTCTCTCTTTGCCCGAGGTTTTCAATAGCTTCTTTTAAAGCTATTTCGTCTAACCAGTTGTTGTCGTCGTTATTGTCTCCTATTTGGTCCATAACGTATATAGTATCACCCGATTCGGAAAATACGGGTTCATATAATGAAAGAGGTTCGCTTATTGCTTCGAGCGCGAGTACGACGTCTTCGCGTTTTGCTTCAATTTCTTTTGCTATTTCTTCAACGGTCGGCTCGCGGGATTTTTCGTTAATCAGTTTTTCCTTCGCCTGCATAGCGCGATATGCCAAATCTCTGAGCGAACGGGAAACGCGCACTTGATTGTTGTCGCGGAGATATCGTTTAACCTCGCCTAATATCATCGGAACCGCATAAGTGCTGAATTTAACTTCTAACGATATATCAAAATTGTCAATAGCTTTTATAAGACCTATACATCCGACCTGAAAAAGGTCGTCGGGGTTTTCTCCGCGACCGGCGAACCGTTGAATAACGCTTAAAACGAGGCGTAGATTTCCGTTTATTAACTCTTCGCGTGCGTTCATATCTCCTTCTTTTATCAATTTTAAAAGCCGCATTTTTTCGGCTTCCTTCAACACCTTGAGATTAGCCGTATTAACGCCGCTTATTTCAACTTTATTATAATACATAAACACCCCCGTTGACAAAACTTAAAAAGCAGGTCGCTTGCATTTGTGTGATACAAGCGGTCTATAAAAAGTATTGTCTCGGGGGGTATTTTTATACAAATATTATACAGCAAAAAAATGGAAATTGTTTAAAATCCGCTCATTATGTGACAATTTTAAATGTAAATTTTTTATTGTTTAATTTCTAACTAAACAACGGCGACACGGGTTGCGCCTCATAAATTCGTTGAATTGTTTGTGCGAACAATTCCGCCGTGTCGATTACCTTTATTTTGTCTATAAGCTTTTCTTGCGGAATATCAATAGTGTTAAGAAGAACGAGTTCTTTTATATACGACTTTTCTATTCGCTCAATCGCGGGGCCGGACAAGACGCCGTGGGTTGCGGACGCATACACCTCTTTTGCGCCGCCGATTTCTATTAACGCTTTCGCGGCGTTACAGAGCGTTCCGGCGGTATCAACCATATCGTCCACAATGATTACGCTTTTATCCTTGACGTCGCCTATAATGTTCATAACCTCGCTTACATTTGCCTTTTGTCTGCGCTTGTCGATAATAGCGAGTCCAACGCCTATTTTAGCCGACATATTTCGGGCGCGCGTCACCGAACCCAAGTCCGGCGAAACGCATATTAAATGTTCGTTGGGGAATTTACTCTTAAAATATGCGGCGAGCAACGGCACCCCCTGTAAATGGTCAAGAGGAATACTGAAAAAACCTTGTATCTGCGGAGAATGTAAATCCATGGTTAATGTGCGGTCTGCCCCCGCGACCGTTATTAAATCCGCCACCAATCTCGCGGAAATTGCGTCGCGCGCTTTTGCCTTCCTGTCCTGTCTTGCGTATCCGAAATAGGGTATTACCGCGGTGACGGAACCCGCGCTCGCCCGCTTAAACGCGTCAATCATAATAAGGATTTCCATAAGATTATCATTGACCGGCTCGGAGGTCGATTGTACCATGAAAACATCAGAGCCGCGAACGCTCTCCTTTATACCGACCGCAATTTCTCCGTCGGAAAATCTTTCGACAACCGCCTCGCCGAGCGGAAGCCCAAGCTCTGCCGCTATTCTTTTGCCAAGCGCGGGGTTTGCGTTAGCGGTGAAAATTTTAATATCTTTACCGTGAAAATTCATTATTCATTATCCTTTAAAATTTTTTAAATTTTAAGATTTCTTCTTCCTCTTTAAATTTTTATCATAATTCTCTTTTATGTTTAACCGTCCGCGCTCAATCGCCAAGCTGTTTGCGGGGACTTCTGTCGAAACGGTGGAGCCGGCGGCGGTCATTGCGTTATCGCCAATTTTTACGGGAGCAATAAGATTTGTGTTACACCCTATAAAAGCGTCGTTTCCTATAGTTGTTCGATATTTTTTTAACCCGTCATAATTTGCGGTGACACAGCCGCAACCGAAGTTGACGCCCCGCCCAACATCGCTGTCGCCGATATATGTCAGATGAGCGATTGCGGTTTTTTCGCCTATAACCGAGTTTTTAACCTCTACAAAATCACCGATTTTCACGCCGTTTTTCAAAACACTGTCCGGGCGAATATGCACAAACGGCCCGACCTTTACGTTGTCCTCAATTTTCGACAAAAAGGCGTGAACATTGTTAAGCGTAACATTATCGCCTATTTCACAATCCGCAATCAACGAATTGGGGCCTATTACGCCGCCGCCGCCTATTACGGTTTCACCTCTTATAATAGTACCCGGCATAATGACGGTATCTTTGCCGATAACGACATCTGCGCCTATTAAAACATTGTCTCCGATTATATCTGCGCCGTTGTCTAAATGTCGCTCAATCGTTATTTGCGCCGCCGTTTTGTTTAACTCTCGCAATCCCCGTCGGTCGTTCGCCCCGAGAACAACCCGTTGATTGGTTGTTTTAAACGCGCCCGCGTTCCCGGTTAAGCCGACCGCGTCGGTGAGGTAATATTCGCCGGATTTGTTTTCGGTAGTCAGCTTTGGGAGCGCGTCAAGCAACGCCGCGACTTTAAACCAATACCCGCCCGAATTAATCTCATTTATCTTGCGTTGTTCGTCTGTACAGTCCTTTTCCTCGACAATTCCTTCTAACCTCTCGCCGTTCCGCAAAATCCTACCGTAATTTGCGGGTTGTGTAATATCGGCGGTAATTACCGTAACATCATTATTTTGTGATTTATGACAATCATAAGCACCCTCTATTGTTTCGGAATCCATAAAAGGAGCGTCCCCGCATAGTATGAGAACGTCGCCGTCCGCTTCCTTCAATTTTGCTAAAAACGATTCCGCCTGCATAACGGCGTGTCCCGTTCCTTTACGTTGTGTTTGGTGAAAAATCTGAACATTAGGTTCATTTTTGAGATACCCCTCCAAAAGCTCGGCGTTATTCCCTATTATTGCCGCCGTATCTTCAATACCCGCCGCGCTTACTGCGTCAAGAACCCATTCTAACATAGGCTTAAACAACACCTCCATCAGAACCTTGGGCTTTTCAGATTTCATTCTCTTTCCGTCGCCCGCCGCTAAAATTATACAGCCTTTACTCGTTTGCATACAAATACCACCCTTTTATTATTTTCATCGGCTCGATTTTTTGTGAGAAAATCATACATTCCCACTATTTTAAAGCCGGATTGTTCACATAGTTCGCCAATTGTGTTCAAGCTATATGCCCGTTCTCTGTTGAGCTCTTCCCTTCGACAATATGAACCGTCTTCGCGCTCGGCGAATATATTAAGAAAGATTGTCAGCATATGCTCCTCTCCTAAATAATATTGCCAGGCGCAAAAAACATTGTCGTTTTTTTGAAAGGTGTCCGATAAAAATGTATTGTCGCCGAGGATTTTTTCGTGACAGTAGATTGTGTTCATATCGAATACGAACACGCCGCCTTCGTTCATGAACAACGCGACCCTTTCGAACGCCCTTTGAAGTTCCTTTTCCTCGAGCAAATGATTTAACGCGTCGAAGCAACATACCGCCGCGTCGACCGTCCCGTACAAATCGAGTTCGGTCATATCTTGACAAATATATGAAACATTATCGTGCGTTTTTGCAAAAGACAACATTTCCGGCGATATATCGACGCCAATAACGTCCCAACCGCAGTCGGCGAGTCTTACCGATAAGTTCCCCGTACCACAGGCTAAATCGAGGAGTATTCCCCCGTTTATGCCGTTTTCGCGAATTATTTCATCGTAATATTCGGTAACGGCGGCATAATCAAACCCGCAAACCAATCGGTCGTAAAACTCGGCAAATCCGCCGTAACCGTCGCCGCTCATGCTTTGCACAAGACTCATTTGCCGTCAACCCGTTCAAAAACAATATCATAACCCCCGCTCCCCGATTGTACAGAGCGGTTGATTCTGCTTATTGTTGCGGTCGACGCACCGGTCATTTTAACAATATCGTTGTATACGTGTTTCTCGTTTAAGAGCTTTGCTACGTATAATCTTTGGGATATTGCCGTTATTTCGTTCCCCGTGCAAATGTCCTCAAAAAAAGCGCGACATTCTTCGGAAGTTTCAAGCGAGAGTACCGCCTTATACAAATAATCGGTGTAGGTTTTTTCTAATATTTTTTTCATAATATTAACAGTTTAACATGATAAAGTAAAAAAGTCAATAAGCTTTTAAATAAGTTATATTAAAACTTTTAAAATAAGTTGTATAAAATTTGTTGACTTTCCAATTTTTATATGTTATGATGTAAAGGCAAATATTTATTATTATGTGAATTTTATCTGAATTTTACCGAATTATTAAAATGACTTCAAGAAATAGGGGAGACCTTTCATGCCTAATAAAGGGCGGTCAGAAGCGCAGGAATACGAATTGAACACCATTTATGAAACGGAGGAAACGTCGGAAACGGCTTTTCGGTTCAATTCTCTTATATTTATTATGGCAATCGCCGTAATTATCGTTATGATTACCGCGCTCGTTTTCCTTTATATATACTCAAATCCCGAATCGGAAGCGGGAAGGTTTAATGACAATAACGGTTATAACGCCGTTCCGCCGCCTCGTGGCGCGATTGTTGCCGACCCCGCGCTTAACGCAACCGGCGATAATGGCAATAACGGGTATGACGGCTACGATGAAGACGAATCCGGATACTTCGGCGTTTTTTCGGAGGTATATGATTATGACGCAAATTCGGATACAAACGATACCCGCGATGCGTTACCGGCAGATGTTCCCGCAAATTATACGGTTGTTAATTATGATATAGCGACATTTTTAAATACACTTTTCATTGGCGATTCGATTTTTACCGGAATAGACGGATATGATTTCCTCCCCCCCGAGAATGTTTTTGCACAGGTCGGGATTATGGCTTCGGAAGCGGAGAATATTGAAATTAACGGGCGAAAGCTTTTTGGCTCAAACGGAATAGTAAAAGACTTCAAAAGTGCGGTAATAATGCTCGGAACCAACGGTTTAGACGGTACCAACTCGGCGCAGATTGCGTCTGATGTTTATTCTATGGCGGTTGACATAAGAATTGCACACCCCGCAATAAGCGTTGTGGTTTTAACCCTTCCGCCGGTAGAAGCGGAAAACGAATACGGGTTAACAAACGATTTGATAAATGGGTTCAACTCCGCATTAAAGGCTTTTTTCGGGGAACAACGCGGGGGAGGAATAGATTTAGTTGATTTTAATGCGGCTCTTCGAGATACAAACGATTTTTTGGATTCGAGATACGCACAACCCGACGGTGTTCATTTAAATCGGGCGGGATACGAAATGATGTTCAGTATGCTACAAAATTATTGATATTTGCGGAAAGGCGTTGTCACAAAAATGAAAAAAGCGACGACATATTTACTTTCGGTAATATTATTTTCGACATTGTTGTTCGCGGCTTGTGCTCCTATTGAGACGGCGGACGACGACAGTAAAGATGAAATTGAATCGGTTTTATCGCGCGATATAACCTCTTCAATAATTGAGGCGGGGGTGTTCCCCGAAATGGTCGAACGCGGTGTTGAGGATTTGGAGCAATACTATTTCGGTATTGCGACAGAGGGGGTTGCGGACGCATCCTATTATATTTCGCCCGCCGGCGCTTATTCGGACGAAATTACCGTTATAAGAACGGAGGCAGACTCGAGGCATTTGGCGGGAATAAGAGCTTTTTTTGAAGAATGGGTCGATACTAAGGCGGATATGTGGCGCAGTTATAACCCGGAACAAGCGCAAAAATTGGATAATTCGATAATAATTGAAAAAGATTATTATATTGCGTTATTTATTTGCGAAGACCCCGCGGTCGCGGCAGAGATTTTTAATAACTCGATAGCTTGATAATGGTGTAGTAGAGCTTTTTGCGGCTCAGAAAGGGACGGTCATACAATATGCTCGACAGCAAAATCTTTGACGAATTGGCAGAGCTTTCTAAGTTTGATTTTTCCGAAACAGAAAAAAATAAGCTTTCGGAAGAGCTTAGCGACATTATTAATTTTGTCGGGAAAGTGAAAGACTTTAGCGGGGATTATGACGACACCCTTGAAAACGGGGTCGCTTATTCGGATTTGCGGGACGATGTTGAAATTTCGACGGCGAGCGTTGAACAACTTCTTTCTAATACAAATTCCGACAAAAACTGTTATATTATACCGCGAGTTATAGATTAATGAATCGAAGAGTTCAAATTTTAAACTAAGGAACCGTTATAAAGCAAATGGAATCACTTATACAATTGCGAAAATCGCTCGATGAAAAAAAAATAAGCGTTCGGGAATTGACGAAACAATATCTCGACCGCATTAATCATTATACGGGTAACGCATATGTGAGCGTTACCGAGGAAACGGCTTTTAAAAACGCCGAAATTGCTCAAAAGCTAATAGATACGGGAAATGCAACGGCATTAACGGGAATCCCGTGTTCCGTTAAAGACAACATTTGTGTTGCGGGGATAAAAGCGACCTCCGGTTCAAAAATGCTTGAAGACTTTATCCCTTTTTACGACGCAAAGGTTATCCGCGATTTGGCGGCACAGGGGTATGTGTTGACGGGAAAGACAAATATGGACGAATTTGCCATGGGCAACTCTAACAGAACGTCTGTATTCGGTAACGCGAGCAACCCACATGACGTAATGCGCGTTCCCGGCGGCTCGTCGGGGGGAAGTGCGGCGGCGGTTGCGGCGGATTTATGCGCCTACAGCATCGGTACGGATACCGGCGGTTCGATAAGACAGCCCGCGTCTCATTGCGGAGTCGTCGGGTTAAAGCCGACATACGAGAGTATTTCACGTCACGGGATTGTTGCTTTTGCCGGGTCGTTCGATACGGTTGGCCCGATTGCAAAAACATCTGAGGATTGTGCCGTTATAATGGAGTCGCTCTGTGAGGGGAAAGATTTTACCTCAAAATTAGGGCGGGATATAAAAGGTGTGAAAATCGCACTTATAAAGGAATTGTTCACGGATTCCGTCGACACGAACGTCAAAACGGCAGTTATGGATAAGGTCGAATTTTTGAAGAGCCACGGCGCGGAGATAATCGAAGCTTCAATGCCCGTTTTGGAATATGCCGCCCCCGCCTATTTTGTTTTGGCTTCTGCCGAAGGCGCGAGCGCATTGTCAAAATTTGACGGCGTTAAATACGGACTTAAGGGCGAGGGGGCGAGTTATGACGAGCAATTGCGCGACAGTCGTACACGAGGCTTAGGCGACGAGGTAAAGCGCAGAATTATGTTGGGGAATTTCGTTTTGTCGGGCGACAATATGAACGATTATTTCAGAAAAGCCCTCGCGGTGAAGCAACGGGTGATTCGCGAATATAATGACGTTTTTTCCAAAGCAGATGCGATTATTTCCCCCACCTCTATGAGAACTGCGTTTTCGCTCGACGAACCGAGCGACTTTGTAAAGATTTATTCTTCTACCTTATATACGGTTCCCGCCAATCTTGCGGGGTTGCCGTGTGTTTCGACTCCTTGTAATATTTCGAGGGATTTCGACAAACAGAATATGCCGGCGGGACTTTCTGTTACCGGGAAAAAGTTCGACGAAGCGACAATTCTGCAAATTGCCGATTTTATCGAAAGGGGGGCGAGGTAAGTGAAGCTGTATCCTACTATCGGTCTCGAAACCCATGCCGAATTGATGACCGAATCGAAATTATTTTGCTCTTGCTCGGCGAGGTTCGGCGGCGGCGAAAATGAACATTGTTGTATCGGCTGTTCCGGTTTTCCCGGAGCGTTGCCCGCATTAAATAAGAAGGCACTTGAATTAATAGTGCGGGCGGGGTTTTCTTTTAACTGTGAAATTGCCCGTTTCACAAAATGGGAGCGTAAGAATTATTTTTACCCCGATTTACCGGCGGCGTATCAGGTGTCACAGATGGAACGACCGGTATGCGCGGGCGGTTTCCTCGAAATTAATGTTTCGGGAGAAAAAAAGACAATCCGTCTTAATCGAATTCACTTAGAGGAGGACGCGGGAAAGCTTACCCACGAGGGCAACAGAAGCTTTGCCGACTATAACCGCACGGGTGTGCCTTTGATTGAGATTGTTACAGAACCCGATTTTCACTCTGCCGACGAGGTTGTTGCATATGTTGAAAAGCTGAGGCAGATTTTACAATACGCCGATATTTGCGACGGCAAAATGGAACAGGGGTCTTTGCGGTGTGACGTGAACATCTCTCTTGCAACTATCGAAAATACCCAAGCGGGTAAGTTAGGCGTGCGAACCGAAATAAAGAATCTCAATTCTATTAAAGCAATCGGACGTGCGATTCAAGCGGAGACAGAGCGGCAGACCGATATAATCGAAAGCGGCGGTACGGTTGTACAACAGACGTTACGATTTAACGACGCTAACGGCGAAATAACCCCAATGCGGAACAAGGAAAACGCGCACGATTACCGTTATTTCCCCGACCCGGACATTCCGCCGGTTGTATTGACCGAGGAAGAATTGAAGAGCTTTAAAGCGGCGTTACCCGAGCTACCCGAGGTCAGAATGTCGCGTTATACGGCAGAATTCGGACTTTCACCCAATGATGCGGCGATTATCTTAGGCGACAAAAATGTATCGGATTTTTACGACGATACGGTTAAAATATATAACAGCCCGAAAACGCTCGCCGGCTTTATTATAGTAGAACTTTTGCGGCGGGTTAATCTCGGCGAGGCAAACATGAAGAGCCTTTCGTTCACGGCGGATGATTTTGCCGAGCTACAAAGGTTTGTTGACGAGGGAAAGGTCAATCGGGATATACGCAAGGATATATTACGCGATATGCTCGAATCGGGAAAGTCGCCCGTTCAAATATGCGACGAAAAGAATTTGTGGATTAAAGAGGACGCGGGCGCGGTTGAAGCGGTTATTGATAAAATCATGGCGGCAAATCCCGCGGCGGTTGAGCAATATAAAAACGGCGAAATAAAGGTCTTCGGCTTTTTAATGGGACAGGCGAATAAAGAATTAAAAGGCTCGGCGGCACCCGCAACCGTAAAAAATATGCTCGAACAAAAGCTTAAGAAGGCTTAATATTTATTAATAAGGACAAACGATGCAAAAAAAATATAACGATTTTACAGAAAACAAATATCGCACCCATACAACGGCGATGTTAGATTCGTCTCATGTCGGCGATAGCGTTACGGTTGCCGGGTGGGTGGAAACAATACGCGACCACGGCGGCGTAATGTTCATAGATTTGCGCGATTATTACGGCACGGTACAGGTGGTTATGCAAAACGAGTCTTTACTCGAAAATGTACGCAGAGAATCGGCGGTCGGCATAAGCGGTAAGATTACGCGGCGCGACCTCGAAACCTATAATCCTAAAATAAGTACCGGCGAAATTGAAATAGTCGCCGATACCCTCGATATATTGGGGCAGGTGTATGAACCGCTTCCCTTTGAGCCTTCCTCTTCAAAGGAAACGGGGGAAGATGTTCGGTTAAAATATCGTTTTCTCGATTTGCGTAATCCGACAATGCAAAAGACATTACTCCTACGTTCAAGGGTTATTTCTCGAATGAGAGAGATTATGAACAATATGGGGTTCCTCGAAATGCAGACGCCTATTTTGTCGGCGTCGTCACCCGAAGGCGCAAGAGATTTCCTTATTCCGAGTCGTAAGCATCACGGAAGGTTTTTTGCACTTCCGCAGGCTCCTCAGATTTTTAAACAGCTTTTAATGGTATCGGGGTTTGATAAGTATTTCCAAATTGCCCCTTGCTTCAGAGATGAAGACCCGCGCGCAGACCGCACCGCCGGCGAATTTTATCAGCTCGATTTTGAGATGGCTTTTGCGGAACAAAAAGATGTTTTCCGGGTGGGCGAGAATATTATCTCGTCAATTACAGATGAATTTTCTTCAAAAAAGCTTTCCGATTATCCGATTATCACTTATAAAGAGGCTATGCTCAAATACGGCACCGATAAACCCGATTTGCGTAATCCTCTTTATATAACGGACATTTCCGATTTATTCAGAGACAGCGATTTTAAACCGTTCGCAAATAAAACCGTTCGCGCATTGCGCGTACCGGGAATGGGCGGACAGTCTAAGACCTTCTTTAAAAGCATGGAGGAGTTTGCTCTTGCGATAGGAATGAAGGGCTTGGGCTATGTGAAGGTTGACGAAGACGGCGGGTATCTCGGCCCGATTGACAAGTTTTTGACCGATGAATCGCGTACCGCAATCCGCGAACGCGGAGAGCTTAAGGCGGGAGATGTAATGTATTTTGTCGCAGAGGGCGACGAAAAAGCCGCCGCGAAATTTGCCGGACAAATCCGTTCCGAGGTTGCCGCGCGCATGGAGCTAATTGACAAATCGGATTTTAAGGCTTGTTGGATTACCGATTTTCCGTTTTTCGAAGAAGATGAACGCGGGAAGCCGGCTTTCGGGCATAACCCTTTCTCAATGCCGCAGGGGGAATTAGCGGCACTTAACGAGAAAAATCCGCTCGATATTTTGGCGTATCAATACGATTTTGTACTCAACGGCGTAGAATTGGCGTCGGGCGCGGTGCGGAATCATAACCCCGACATTATGGAAAAAGCGTTTAACATTGCCGGTTTTTCGCTTGATGATGTAAAAGAAAAGTTCGGCGCGTTGTATTCGGCGTTCCGATTCGGAGCACCGCCGCACGCGGGAATGGCATTTGGCGTCGACAGATTGATTATGCTTCTCTCGGGTGAGGAAAATGTGCGGGAGACAATAGCGTTCCCGCTTAATTCAAACGCACAAGACGTAATGCTCGGAGCACCGAGCGAGGTAAGCGAGCAACAGTTGCGCGAGGCTCATATAAAAATCAGATGAGGCTTTATATAAGGTGTTAAGGGGTTATATCGCTTAACCGTTAAATATGCGTGTAAAATAAATTAAAATAAATTTCTTAAAAGGAGAAAGCTCATGAAAGCAAAACTAAAGCGCGTACTTATGAACCGAAGGGTTGTTGCCGTTATACTTGCGGCGGCAATGGTTATCTCGGTTTCGGCATTCAGTCCGGTGATTTTGCCGAATGTTCCGATTGTATCGAACATTATAAGTAATTCAAGACCGGATTTCGGTAACGCGGCGAGCAACAACGCCGTAATGCCCGCATACCGTTGCGGAGACGTAATGGGTAACGGCGAAATCGCAATCTTTGACTTTATCGAGATTTTGGTACACTTAGTAGGAATGAACACATCCCTGCTTGTTGATTCCTCAATCGGCGAAAGAGAGAGATTACTTGCGAGAAGGGCAACATTACTTACACCGGCGAGCAGAAGCGGAGCAACCGTTTCGTCGAATCCGCAAATTTTTGACGGAATCGAAATTCTTTTGGTTCTCGTCGGAATTCCCCCCGAATTGTTGTGTAACAGCTTGCAGGGGTGTTCGTGGTGTAACGCCTGTCTCATTTGTACTCCGTTCCCCGGAGCGGTAGACAAATACCCCGACTGTGATTGTGCGGTACCGACGGCACCCCCCGTAACAACCGTTACCACAATTACGGCACCTCCTGTTACGACAACCGTCGCTGCGACGACAACGGAGGAAGAAACTACTACAACCGTTGAGGAAACGACAACCGAACCGGCAACGACAACAACAGAAGAAACCACCACCGAGCAAAAATGTCCCGGCGATAACACAAAGGGTACCTGTTTGTTTATTCCGTGGTGCGCGCTGTGTAACAGTTGCGGAAAATACGCTTGTGACCATGACCCTGTTCAAGACTGTTTAAGCGGAAACGAGAATTGTAAGAAATTGGGCTGTGAACCGGCTTGTGCAATAGAATGTAAGGTTCCCGCGCCCGACGGCCCTAATGCCAATTGTACAAGGTATCAGTGTCAGCCGGCTTGCGTCAAGGACTGCCCGCAGCCCGCTTGCGATGGCCCGTGGTCTTGTATGTTCGCGTGCGACTGTACCTGTGACCAATGCTTCAATAAGCCGACTCACAGATTCTGTTACGGGCAGGGGTGTCCATTCCGTATTTGTCAGTTAGGTATGCTCGACCACCCAGTTGAAAAACACGGCGCGAATAATATTCCTTGTCCGTTACAAAGACGTAGCTGTGAACCCGCTTGTGAAGTAGTATGTCCTCGCCCCGCAAACAACAGTTGTGGTAAGCTCGACTGTCAAGGCCCTAAGTGTGAGTTGAGGGTTTGCCCGGGAGAAGTTCCGACTTGTATACTTTACGATTGTCAAGATGCTTGTACTCATACTCCTTATATAGAGACTTCACCTCCGGCAACCACCACCACAGAGGAAACGACTACAACGCTTGAGGAAACTACAACTCCGGAAGAGACTACAACGCCGGAAGAAACTACAACAGAAGAAGAAACTACACCCGAAATAACAACAACAGAGGAAGAAACTACGACCCCCGAAGAGACAACAACCCCCGAAGAGACAGAATCAGAATCAGAAACAGAAACAACCCCCGAGGAAACGGAAACCACAGAGGAGATTACCACAACCACCGAAGAGGCAACCACCACCGAAGAGGTTACAACCGAAGAGGTTAAGTGTGAGCCTTGTCCGAACTGTGAAAGTGTAGTGTGCGGAAATCTTTCATGTACTAAGGGATACGTTGAAGGCGAGGGACAGCATCCCGACTGTGTCTGTGTCTTCCCCGACGCTAACGGTCAACGTCCGGTCCATGTACCGCGTCCTAAGGATATCCAAACCTTGGGTATTCAAGACGGTCAACCGGATAACCCCGAGGTTAAGAAAACCTGCGCTTATCCCGGTTGCGCCCGCCCCAACGTAACGGTATGTCCGAGATGTACCTACTGTCGCGACTGTGACTGGTGGTATTTCGGAACGGTCAACTGTTCTGATTGTGGGTTCGGAAGCGATTGTATCGCGTCGGCACAGTGTAACCACGGTAAATGTCAAATCGGCGGCGTCTGTCTCAAGAAGGACGAACCGGAACCCGGCGACGACGATACAACAACGAGAATTATACGCAACGACTGGTGTACCGAGTGTTCAAAGTGCAGACTCTGCTGCGGACACGGTGCAACAAAGCTCAGATTCAAGTGGGGCGAGGACGCCGAAAGCTTAGGCTCGTTCCAAAAATCGAACGCGAAATGTATCTATTCGGACGGTCCGTTACATGACACCGCTTGTAAGACGCCGAATGATGTTGTTACCTGTAACGTATGCGCCGGCGACAACACCCGTTTCGATATGTGTATCACCTGTGCGGCTATAAGATTCGGCGTAGTGGTCTGTAAGGGTTGCGGCCGACACAGCGACTGTGTATCATCGCTGCAAGCGGGCGGCGCAAAATCCTTTGACGGAGCGCGCGGAGGCGGTTGGTGCGAGACCTGCGGAATGTGTAAGGTTCCTAACGGAGCGGCGGGCGCTTGTTGCACAACTTACCATTAATTTACACCCATTTTATGACAATTTAAAAAAAATAAAAAATATTTTGCAGTTCCACTTGACAACCGTCGGGTGGAACTGTTATAATAGGTGTATGTAATAAATTTTCAAAGGAGAAAGCCCATGAAACACATAAAACGCGTACTTATGAACCGAAAAGTCGTTGCCGTTATACTTGCGGCGGCAATGGTTATCTCGGTGGCGGCGTTCAGCCCGGTTATTTTGCCGAATGTTCCCGTTATTTCGAACCTTATAGGAAGCGAAAAGGGAACCGATTTCAGCAATGCGGCGGGGAACAATGCCGAAATGCCCGCATACCGTTGCGGAGACGTAATGGGTAACGGCGAAATCGCAATCTTTGACTTCATCGAGATTTTGGTACATTTAGTAGGAATGAACACATCTCTGCTTGTTGATACCTCAATCGGCGAAAGAGAGAGACTGCTTGCGAGAAGAGCTACGTTACTTACGCCGACGAGCAGAAGCGGAGCAACCGTTTCGTCGAATCCTCAAATTTTTGACGGAATCGAAATTCTTTTGGTTCTCGTCGGAATCCCCCCCGAATTACTGTGTAACAGTTTACAGGGGTGTGCGTGGTGTAACGCCTGTCTCATTTGTACACCGTTCCCCGGAGCGGTAGACAAATACCCCGACTGTGATTGTGACAACTCCGGAACTACTGCCGGAGGCGGAACAGTTGCGACTACTGCCAACAATGGCGGCGGAACAACACCCGTTCCCACGCCTGCTACAACAGACGCGACAACCGACGAATCTTCGGCTACGACCGATGATACCGCGACGACCGATGCTTCATCCGATACAACAACTGATGACGGTTCGTCGGATACTACTGCGGAATCATCAGACACCACACCCGCAACCACAACTACGGAGGAAACTACAACGACTCCCGTAACTACGACAACCGAAGAATCTACAACTACTACGGAAGCTACGACAACAACCGAAGAAACTACAACTACAGAAGCGACAACCACCACAGAAGAGACAACTGTGACTACAGAAGAGTCAACGGCGACTACGGACGAAGTAACGGAGACTACGGACGAGGTAACGGAGACTACAACAGAAGAGTCTACGGCGACTACGGACGAAGCAACGGAGACTACAGAAGAGACAACTGTGACTACAGAAGAGTCAACGGCGACCACCGAGACCGTCACAACCGAGGAGGTTAAGTGTGTGCCTTGTCCGAACTGTGAAAGTGTAGTGTGCGGAAATCTCTCTTGTACTAAGGGGTTTGTTGAGGGCGAGGGACAGCATCCCGACTGTGTATGTGAACAGCCCGATGCTAACGGACAACGTCCCGTGCATATGCCGCGTCCTAAGGATATCCAAACCTTGGGTATTCAAGACGGTCAACCCGAAAACCCCGAGGTTAAGAAGGATTGTGCTTATCCCGGCTGTACTCAGACAAACGTAACGGTATGCCCGAGATGTACCTACTGCCGCGACTGTGACTGGTGGTATTTCGGAACGGTCAACTGTTCTGATTGCGGTTTCGGAAGCGATTGTATCGCATCGGCACAGTGTAACCATGGTAAATGTCAACTCGGCGGCGTCTGTCTCAAGAAAGACGAACCGGAACCCGGCGACGAAGACACCACAACGAGAACGACCCGTAACGACTGGTGTACCGAGTGTTCAAAGTGCAGACTTTGTTGCGGACACGGCGCGACTAAGTTGAGATTCAAGTGGGGCGAAGACGCCGAAAGCTTGGGTACGTTCCAAAAAACCGGCGCGAAATGTATCTATTCCGATGTTGCTTTACATGATGGTGCTTGTAAAACACCGGGCGACGTTGTAAAATGTAATGTTTGCGCGGGAGACAATGCCCGTTTCGATATGTGCATAACCTGTACCGCTATACGCTACGGCGTAGTGGTTTGTAAAGGCTGCGGACGACACAGCGACTGTGTGTCCTCGGGACAATCGGGCGGCGCGGCATCCTTTGCCGGAGCGCGAGGCGGCGGCTGGTGCGAGACCTGCGGAATGTGTAAGGTTCCCAACGGCGCGGCGGGTGCTTGCTGTACTACAAATCACTAATTTGTAACATTTGTAAAATTTAATTAAAAAAATATTACAGTTCCACTTGACAATTGTCGGGTGGAACTGTTATAATGTGTATATGTAATAATTTTTCAAAGGAGAAACCCCCATGAAACACATAAAACGCGTACTTATGAACCGAAAGCTCGTTGCCGTTATACTCGCGGCGGCAATGGTTGTTTCGGTTTCCGCATTCGCCCCGACAATTTTGCCGAATGTTCCTATTGTATCGAATATAATAGGTAACTCGAGACCCGACTTCGGCAATACGGCGGGTAAAAATGCCGAAATGCCCTCGTTCCGTTGCGGCGATGTAAACGGAGACGGAGAAATTGCTATTTTTGACTTTATCGAAATATTAGTTCATTTAGTCGGAATGTCGACCTCGAAGCTCACCGATACATCTATCGACGAGAATGAACGAATATTTGCGAGAAGGGCGTCATTGCTTACGGCGGCGACTCGAGAGGGTGCGAGCCTTTCGACAAATCCCGCTATATTCGACGGAATCGAAATCCTTATGGTTCTTGTCGGAATGTCGACCGACTTTTTATGCAACAGTCAACAGGGGTGCAAATGGTGTAACGCCTGTCTCGAATGTACTCCTTTCCCCGGGGCGGTAGACAAATACCCCGACTGTGATTGTGCAGAGCCTGCTACATCTCCCGAAACCACCGTAGTCACAATCGCTACTACTACGCTTGCGGCTACAACCGTGACAACGGAGGAAGAAACGACAACAACCGTTGAGGAAACGACAACCGAACCGGCAACGATAACAACAGAAGAAACCACAACCGAGCAAGAATGTCCCGGCGATAACACAAAGGGTACCTGCTTGTTTATTCCGTGGTGCGCGCTGTGTGACAGTTGCGGAAAATACGCTTGTGACCATGACCCGATTCAAGACTGTTTAAGCGGAAACGAGAATTGTAAGAAGTTGGGCTGTGAACCCGCTTGTGCAATAGAATGTAAGGTTCCCGCGCCCGACGGCCCTAATGCCAATTGTACAAGGTATCAGTGTCAGCCGGCTTGCGTCAAGGACTGCCCGCAGCCAACTTGTGAAGGCCCGTGGTCTTGTATGTTCGCGTGCGACTGTACCTGTGACCAATGCTTCAATAAGCCGACGCACAGATTCTGTTACGGGCAGGGGTGTCCATTCCGTATTTGCCAAATAGGTATGCTCGACCACCCCGTTGAAACACACGGCGCGTTCAATATTCCTTGTCCGTTACAAAGACGTAGCTGTGAACCCGCTTGTGAAGTAGTATGTCCTCGCCCCGCAAACAACAGTTGCGGTAAGCTCGACTGTCAAGGGCCTAAGTGTGAGTTGAGGGTTTGCCCGGGCGGAGTTCCGACTTGTATACTTTACGATTGTCAAAACGCTTGTAACCATACCGAAGTTCCGATAACCGAAACAACAACAGAAGTAACTACTATTGAGACAACCGTTACTACTATTGAGACAACCGTTACTACGGAAACTACACCGGAAATAACAACAACAGAGGAAGAAACGGAAACGACGCCGGAGGATACAACAACAGACGAGGAAACGGAAACGACACCGGAGGATACAACTACCGAAGAAATTACCACGACCCCCGACGATACAACGGTGACCGATGAAGAAACCTCAACCTCTCTTGTTTCGGAAACGGGCGACATAATAAGCGAAAGCGAGAGCGACACAACTACCGAGGAGGTTACCACGACTACCGAGGAAGAAACCACAACAATCGCTACAACCGTGACAACAACTCCGGCAACGACGACAACCCCCGAACCCACAACTCCTTATGAGTGTGAGCCGGCTTGTATTCCTTGTCCCGACTGTGAAAGCGTTGTGTGCGGTAATCAAAAGTGTATTCACTTTGACTGTACCTGTCTGAAGGGAATGGGTCAACGTCCCGTTCATATGCCTCGTCCGAAGGATATTCAAACCTTAGGCATACAAGACGGTAAACCGGATAATGATGAAATCCTCAGAGATTGTCAATATCCCGGCTGTAGCCAAACAAATGTCCCCGTATGTCCGAGATGCACCTACTGTCGCGACTGTGACTGGTACTATTTCGGAACGGTACACTGTGACGATTGCGGCTTCGGAAGCGACTGTATCGCGTCGGCACAATGTACGCACGGTAAATGTCAAGCGGGCGGTATCTGTCTCAAAAAAGACGAGCCGGAAGAAGGCGACGAAGATACCACATCGAGAACAACCCGTAACGACTGGTGTACCGAGTGTTCAAAGTGCAGACTTTGTTGCGGACACGGCGCGGGTAAGATGAGGTTTAAGTGGGGCGAAAACGCCGACAGCTTAGGCACATACGAAAAGACCGGCGCGACTTGTGCCTTCTCAGATGAGGACTTGTACGAAGACACCTGTCAAACGCCGTATCATGTTGTTAAATGTAATGTGTGCGCGGGAGAAAATGCGCGTTTCGATATGTGCATATCCTGTGCGGGTATAAGATACGGTATAGTAGTCTGTAAGGGCTGCGGCAGACACAGCGATTGTATCTCGGGTTCACAGACAGACACAATTGTCGGTTCGAGAGCAAAGGGCTGGTGCAAAACCTGCGGCTATTGTAAAATACCCAACCCGCCGTATTCAACCACCTGTTGCAAATGTTAGTTTGATATAGTAAGATTTACGCGGCGGGGTTTGTGAAAACAAACCCACGCCGCATAAAACAAAAGGGAACGAAATTTTAATTTGAAGAAATTATTTACCGGTTCATTAATTGTATTCTTTATTTTAGTTCAGGCGGGCTGTGACTTTATTGACCGATTAGGCGAGGTCAGCTTTAATATCAACACGCCGGATTTAATAAGCGAGGATATAATAGAATCTCACTATGAGCTTGATAAAATTATCGCTTTAATAAGCGATAATTTTATCATGTCATCAAAAGCTCGAATAAAGGATATTGAGGTTTGGAACGAGTTAGATAAATATTATGACGAAAACGCCGAAATTTTAGCTTCATACGGCATAAAGGGCATGGAAATAAAATATACCGGGAGCAGAGGTTATTTAGACGCCGAGATAATCCCACAGTATGAAATGTTCATGAAGGTCATAATAGCGAACGAAACCGATGATTTGTCCAAGCTTACTTCGCAAGAGAAAGAGGTTTTTGATAAAACAAAGGGAATATTAAAGAGCGTTTCGGGTTCGACCTTTGAAAAGGTCGAAATAATCCACAACTATTTGACCGAGAACATTGTGTATGACAATAACTACGCAAACAATGAAAATGCGTTTAATGTTTACGGTGCGTTAATCGAGGGCGAAACGGTTTGTCAGGGGTATTCACAGGCTTTTCAAATGTTAGCCTATTTATCGGGAATCGAAAGCATGATTATTACGGGGAATGCGGGTGATGACAGTCACGCATGGAACCTCGTCAATATGAATTCCGGTTTCGGAAAGCCCGAATGGTATCATGTAGACGTAACCTGGAACGACCGACAGGAGGACAATAGCGAAAAACGCTCGCATCGCTACCTTAACACAAGCGACGGTATTATGTCCGCAACGCATATATGGAAAAAATCTTACTATCCCGCGGCAAATTCATCTAAGTATAATTATTTCAGATATAAAGGGATTATGGCGTCGTCGTTACAAAATCTCGAGGCTATTTTCTCGTCGTTATATGTATCGGGCGAAACATTTTATGAAGTTCTTTGCACCTTCCCGGTCGATAAAAGCGATTTGGACTTTTTATATGATTACAGTAGTACCGATACTATTATGTATCAAATAGACGATTATGATAATAACGATTATTTATTAACCATTATTTTGAATTGATGTTAAGGAACTTTGAACAATGAATAATAGGGTAAAACGGGTTATAGCTTTAGCTTTGCTGCTATTTTGCGGCTTTGCTTTAGTGTCACCTGTTTTCGTTTTTTCTGCCGATTCGAGGCCCACCCACAACAGATACAACATTGTGTTGGTGGTTGACGCGAGCGGTTCAATGTCGGAAACCGACCCGAGCGAGCTGCGCTTTGAGGCAATAGGGAAGTTTGTCGCTTTGTTGGCGGAGCGCGGCAATACAATCGGAACGGTTGTTTTTTCCGAGGACGTTGTACTCGAACGACCCGTCACAGATGTCAACGGTATTGAAGTAAAAAAGGAAATTGTAGACGAGATTGGCAAAATTAAACCACAAGGATATACAAATATCGGCGGTGCATTAACCGCCGCGATTACATTGCTCGACAAAGGTGAAAACCCCGAGTTGGATTCAATCATACTCTTGTTGAGCGACGGCAATACCGATATGCCTACCCCCGACGAGCAAACGCTTTCATTGGCTCAAAAAGCCGACGCAATTGAGAGGGCGCGCGCGTCGGGGTACACTATACATAGCGTCAGCCTTAATGCCGACGGAACGGCAAGTCCGGACGAATTGTCGCAAATATCCAACGCTACGGGCGGGCTTTTTGAAGAGGTAACGACCGCGGACGACCTCGAAAATGTCTATGATATGTTCTATCGAGTTGTTTTTAACTCGCTCGATTACAGTAAAAATTTAACCGAGTTTCCGTCGTCGGGCGTTGTCGAGGGGACATTTAAGGTTCCCGCAATCGGTGTTGAAGAAATCAACCTAATCCTTTCGGGGTTAGCCGAAGACTATCAATTGACCGACCCGACGGGCAAGACCCACACCAAAGAAAGTCTTCGGCGGTCGACCTACAGCTCCGATACATTCTCGGTTGTTAAATTCACCGAGCCTTTACCCGGCGAATGGAGCTATGCAATTACCGGCGTACCGGGCGATAAAATCCGCATTGAGTTGATTTTTAATACTAACTTGACCGCTCATATGGAAGTCAGTCCGCCAAATCAAGCAAATCAAGATGCGGGATATTTGTTAAACGATTATATTGATATTACCGTTAGTCTTTTACAGGCGGGCGAACGGGTAAGAGATGACGCGTTATATGAAGGCTTTACCGCTACGGTGAGTATTAACGGTGTTGAAAATGAAATGAGGTTTCTTACGGCGGGGATAGATTTTATTCCGGGTACTGTTTTCCATTACCAATTACAGCCGCAGGAAAGCGGAGCGTATGTTATCGAGGCAAAAATAGAAGGCTGGGGTCATGTGCTTGACGCGGGGAGTATCACCATTGATGTAGACAACACCCCGCCCGTTTTCAACGAGAACATTGAGCATAAAGTCTACCTAATGCCCTTCTCGGACAATACGGCTTACATTGACCTTTCAACAGCCGCAACCGACCCGTTGGGGCGGGAGTTGCGATATGCCGTCGTCTCGTCAGCATATAACGACAACGAGTATTATATCGAAAACCTTGAATTAGTAATACATTCCTACAGCTTGAGCAAAGGCTCATTTGAAATAAGCGCGCTCGACCCGCTCGGCGGAAGCGTCAGCTTTAACGTGTATATAACAACCGTTAATGTTACAATGTGGACGTTGATTTTATTGGGGGGCGGCGGTTTTATTGTGTTGGCGGTATTGGGGACAATCGCCTGGCTCAATCTTAATAAGCGTTTCTACGGAATCTGTTACGTACAGTTTTTTAACCACGAAAGTGACGAATATTACGAGGAAATTGTTATTACTGCGCCGAAACGCGGTAAGCGCAGATTGCCCGCGCGTAAGCTCCCGAATATTGGTTTTAACGCAGGAAAATGTTACTTTCAAGCGAGCGGCAAGCGACACGTTTCCCTGAAGACTAACGAAAATGTATTTGGCGGGGGCGTGAAAGACAAAAGGTTCAGAATTGACGGCGAGGGCTTCCCCGTACAAATAAGCAGGCGGCTCGAAAGCACAAAGGGGATAATTGTACGGTTTGAGAGCCAAAAAAGCGGTCGAAGGAGATAGGAGTATAAAGCTTTTATGTATGAAAAATTACTTTTGCACCGCGACGGCGGTATTATAGACGCGAGACAACAATATGAACAGGATAATTGCGCCGTTTTAGCAATCGGACTCGGCGGAACGGGCGTCGACTGTCTCAAAAATCTCAAGGCGAAGGTATACAACCGACTCAAACCCGACAACCCCGATTCGACCGTCCCGGAATACTCGCACATTAAATTCCTTTTGGTCGATACCGATAAAACGGGATTGACTAATGCAAACAATAAATCGACGCAAATAAGCAGGATTGATTTAGATACAGAATTTTTTGATATTTCACATTCCGGGGACATGACAAAGGTTTTTGAGGCGAACAAAAAAAGCCTTTCTAATGACCCCGCATATAAAGAATGGTTGGAGCATGACCGCATAAAGGTCAAGGTCGCCGCATTTGGCGCGGGCGGCGTAAGACAGTTAGGGCGTTACCTTTTTATGGAAAAGGTTCGCGCATTTACCGATGAGGTTTGCGCTAAAGTGAGACAAGCCATGACGGGGCTAACCGACCCCGAGGTATATGTACACATTTTTTCGGGAATAAGCGGCGGAACGGGCGCGGGTATTTTTTTGGACGCCTCTTACCTTGTTCGACATTGTTTGAAGGATTTGGGGATTTCCGCTAATATATGCGGTTATTTCTTTTTGCCCGATGTGAATTTGTCAAAACCCGGAATAGATAACGAAGCGTCATCGTATATTAAAGTAAACGGCTACGCATCTATGAAGGAGTTCGATTACTGTACTAATTTTGAACGAAACGGCGATAAATGGTCACAGTATTATCCGGGCATAGGAACGGTCGAGAGCATTGCCCCCCCCGTCGATATATGCCACCTAATTACGGCACAGGATTCGTCGGGGAACGTAATAGACGGCGCGTATCACTATGCAATGAATGTCGTTACCGATTATTTTATGGAGTTTGTCGCAAAAACTAATGAGGATTTTACGCTTAAATCCCATATATCCAACTATGTTTCAAAAAAAGAGGAAATAAATAAGAAACACGGCGCGATGTACGAATATTGCGCGTTAGGCGCGTCCTCCGCAACCCTACCCTTTAAAGAGGTTATAACATATTTGTCGGCAAAAATGTTCAGAGAGTTTGACCGCGCAAAAAGTATTCTGCCGTCAAAAAACGAGTTCGAGGATTTTGTCAACAAAAACGCGTTGAGCTATAACGCGCTCGAAAATCAATTGAAGGCGGGAGTCAATATGGCGTTTCCGATTCCCGATGTCCGGTGGCAGGACGCCATTACCGACGAGGGCTTGACCACCGAATATTTCGATATTGATTGTCTGCAAAAAGCGGAAAAAGCGTTATCACAAAACTTTGACGTACTCACCCGCGAAATTACCGATTACAGTATTGCCGCCGAGGTAGGTTCGGCGGGGAATACGAGCGGCGCGCGCTCCGTATCCGCAAAGGTTTTCGACGTTTTAAAAACAATAATGCTCAATTATAATAAAGGCCCGTATTATGCGGCGGCGATTCTTCGGCATACCTTAGGCGGCGATTTAATCGCTTTGTTCTCCGCGCATATTGAACAGGCGCGAATAAAACTTCAACAGGAATTGGTTAATCAGGAAGCGTTTGAGGAAGACCGAATTGAGGCGCGCGAGCTTTTTCACGACGGCTCGACAAATATGCTTAACGGGAAAAAGCGATATGCGGCATACTGTCATTGTTCCCGCGAGTACGCACTTTTACAGGCGCGTATATCGGTTTATTCAAAAATGGTTGACGCTATGGAGCTTTTGAAAATACAGCTCAATAAGTTAGCTAATGTTTTTACCGATGTGTTCAGAGATACCGTAGAAAGGCTCATTAATACCTTTTCGGCAAACTATAATTATCTCGAGAGCGAAGCGAGTAAAAGCGTCGCTTATGAATTTCCTATTGCGAGAATTGAGGATTTGCGCGATTCGCTCGACCGTACAATTAAGGCTATGGAGGTCGGCGAAAAAATGTCGGAGTTCATGGCGTTAATGCTTTCACCGCGAGGTATAAAGGCGTGGATAACGGGAAACGAAAACGATATTGTGCGGCTCGTTACAAAGTATTTTACCACCCTATTCAACGAAAATTCAAAAAAGACAATGACCCAGTATTTACAGGAAAAGTATAAAACGCCCGACCCCGAACAATTGAAAAAGGCGATACGCGAGGACATTATGCAGGATTTAGACGGCAAATCCGCCCCTCTGTTTTGGACGTCGGATATGTACGATATTAACGCGGCGTCGCGTGTCGGTTTTATCTCCGCTCCGTCCGAGTCAAGCGAGGTTATTGAAGCGGCAAAGCTTCTTTCAAACAAAGACGAATCTCTGACCGTTCGCGTTTCGGATATAACGGACAGAATAACCGTAATACGCTGTTTAGTGGGGGTTCCCTTGTATGGGTATTTGGGGCTTTTACAGTATGAAAATCGTTCGGCGGAAAGCACAAAAATAGGTAAGCATTTGTATGAGGGAAGGGGTTTCAAAGACGGCGAATTGTCGAAAACGGGGCGAAATTGGCACATTTTGCCGTCGCCGTCACCATTGAGTACAATGAACAGCTCTAACAATTCCGAGCTTAGGAGTATAGCCGAAAAAGCGCGGAAATTGTATGCTAAAGCAGAAGATAGAGAGATTATTGTTAAAGGGGATAACGGAAAATCATATTGGATTAAGGTTATAACGGGCGAGTTTGTAAAACGGGCGCGGACGCTTTATGAGGAATCGAAAGCTTCGAATTTGTCGGCAGAAGAGCGGTATAAGGCGCACGAGCTTCTTAAAGCTTTAACGCTCGAGTTTAGTCGCGACGAGAGCCACGAAATCGAAAACGACGGTTATGCCGAGCTTCCCGAAAGCAATAAACGCGATGTGCGAATTGACCATTTTGCCGCCGCGCCGAAATATAGGGAAATTGTTCAAAAACAACTCGATATTCTCACGGAATATGATAGGTGGGTTGAGGCTTCCGCCCCAAAAGTCGATATTGAGTTCGACGATTTTACCAATGCGATTTTTGCGGGGGTTATAGTCATAGACGGAAGCTTTATTAAATATGCCGACGACTTGACCGGGGAAGATGTTTTCCTCTCAAAGCCGAGTATGCAAAAAGGCGCGATACCGCTTTATCAGGCACTCGAAAATTACAGAGCTGCGGACGCTCAAAGTAAACGGGCGTTGAATTCGGCGGTTGCCGCAATATTGGACGAATACCCGATTCCGACAAAGGTTGGCGCGGCTTGTGACGTTGTTGCGCGCGAAGTTTCACAGGAAGTTTTAGGAAGGCGGTTGGCTTCGTTCACCGCTTCAAATCCCGAAGAAACGGGACGGGCGAGACAGTTTTTTGAAAGGTTTATTGAAAAATTATCGGCGTTTATGAGCCGCTATTTAAATTTATGATTAACACAAACGGATTAAAAGAAAAAATTTCCGACCTTTTAAAAAGTCGAACGGGCGGCGATTACAACTATGTTTATCCTACGCCATACTACCCTACCTGCGTTATGTATTTTGGCGCGGAGTCTGCATCTGAACATGATGCCGTATCAAAAAAGCTGATTCACGGTTGGGGGGGAGCCGCCAACCAAATTCCTTTTTATATCCTCGAACCCGACGCTTTGAAGAATATTAACGGGGAAGATGTCGACGCGGAAACCTTCGGCGAGAATATGACCGAGCTTTTAAGCTTTTCAAACATTTATATGAACCCGTCGGGTATTTCGTTATATTGTATCCTCGACACAGACGGCGTTGATACAAAAAACGCCGCCGACGATTTTGAAAAATGGTATCTTTCGGTAGAGAACGTAAAGAAAATGCTCAATACTCCGCTTACGACAATGTTTATAATAAACCTCAACGATGAACTTAATCATCAGAAAAAGTCGGTTATAATAAAACAAAGGTTGTGTGAAATATATAAGCGGCGAAATAATTCTCACTTATACGACTCGGTAGCTATACTCGGGCGAAGACTTCGCAACGGAGCATATGCGACCGATTCAATCGGCGACTTATCGGCAAATATCATTTTATTGTCTAACACGATAAACGACGATAACGCCAACCGTAACGAAAGACGGGAGAATCTTTATAAAGCGGGAACCCCCGCGTTGACCGCCGCGTATTCGTGTTCGGTGAAGCCGATTTCCGATATAGCCGTCATTACCTTAAAGACGATTATCGCAAAGCTTTTCGAAATGCTCTGCGATAATAAAGCGGAGAAGGCAGATGAGATTAAGCTTTCGAAAATTTTGGAGATTGATAAGGGGCAATCGGAATTGTATGAGCGGGTATTTGCACAGATAAGCGGTCATCTCCCGTCTGACGAATATCTCGAATTGTTACCGGGGAAACCGAATTTGTCAAAGAGCTTTGCCGAGGTTAATAAAGCGTCATATGGTTGTTTAACCGCTTTTTTGGAGGCTAATCATTTTCCGATTATCGAAAGACAAATAAACGAAAATAAAGACGAAATAAGAACGCGATTAGTCAAAAGGGTTTGTGAATATTTAACGGCGGCGGGTCTTTATGAAGGTGTTCCCGACGCGGTTATATCGACGGTTTTGGATAAAGCCGCAACCATGCTCGACGCGCTCACCTATGCCGATTGTACGGCAATTGACGCGGTGAAGGTCAAGTTAAAAAGCGGGGTCGCCTCCGCCGTGAACGGTATTATTCGCGAAACCCTTGCCGACCTCTCGATAAGGGCAAAGTATTGTGTTGAGGGATTTTTACGTATAAAAAAATCGGTCGATATGTTCCCCGCAATTCGCGAAATCGGAACGGGTATGCACCTTGTTAAATTTTACACCGATAAGGCAAATAGGTTTTTAAACGCGGAAAACTCTCGCATAATATTCAACAAAGTTTTCTCGGTTCACAATAACGAAGACGATGTTGCCGACGCGCTTTTCTCCGCCATGGAGGATTGTTTCTCGAGCGCGGAGGTTTATCGTCATTCGTATATTGACGAAATGTATGAGCGGCTCGGCATAAACGATATTCATATTGCAACGAGCCAGATTATTGGCGAGCTTATCGAAAGCTTAGACGAAAAGGTTCGCTTTTATTCTGCAACCGTTTTCCCGAGCAACAGAACATTTGAAGCGTATTTTTTGAACACGTCTGCGCGTTCTCCGATTGAAGAAAACGGATTATATGAACGATTAAAAAATAGGGAACTCCCCCCAAATACGGGGCGCACCTTCTATAATACACACAGTAACGATATTATAGAATCTATGTGGTTTTACGAATGTCGCGAGAACGATTTATCAGCCGAGATTTAAGACAATGTTCCTAAAAAGGAGTGGATTATGAACATAAAACTAACAAACTTTAATTCGGAACATTATGCAACTAATCTCACACAAAGGGGCGATTCGCTCAAGTGGGAATCGGTGGGCGCGACGCACTTTATGATTATCCGAAATAAATTCGGTTGTGATATAAGTCTTACACAAGAGGATATCGACGTTCGTTTTAACGGCAAATTTGAAACGGGAACGGAAACGCGACTCGAGGGGGAAATGTATTATACAATACTTCCGCGGCTCGGCATTAATGCGTACATTTTTCCTGTAAAGCCCGCAAATTACGCCGTCTTCGCCTGTAGCCTCGACGAGCGCGACGGGGGTGAAGAGTTGACCGTTTATAATCCTACTGCTGCCTGTTTCTATCAATGTTCGGTTTCATCAATTGTTGAGGTTTCTGTAAAAAAAGCACCCGTTTTAAAAAAGAGTTTTTTTGAAAAAACGAGAGAGCTTTTTAAAACGGAAGAGGAGGAGCGGATTTATTACGACGTAACTCTGCCCGAGATATTGGGATATTCGAGCGGACAAAATGTATCCGCTTTTTCGTTATGCTACGGCTATGACAACTGTGCCTTTAAGTTTCCGATAACCGCAGAAATGTTAAACAAGACGATACAAATTCCCGAGTACAAGGGGAAAACGCCAAGGGTTGAAAGCTTAGCTTTTGACGCTTATGAAATTAAACAGATATAACGTATTAGTAGGAGCGATAATGGAACAAAATCATTTAAATAAAAGAACCGGGAGTATGAACAATACCGCTTCAAGAGTCCTACCGCCAATGCCGGTATTTGACTCTGCCGATTCGGTAAAAAATGTAAAAAAGCCAAATCCCGTAAACCCTAAGGTTAAACACACTGACAACCCGCCGACCGAAGCAAAGCCCGAAAAGGTTATTATGTGTCCTTATTGTTTTGAGGAGTTCAGTCACAGCTCGGTTTGGTTCCGTATGGAAACGGTTTTTGAATCGGAGGAGGATTGTGACCCCCATAAGTTGGGGCGAACGAAAGAGGAAATTGAGCTTCTCGGCGATAAAGCGGTTTTGGAGAAATTCGAACAAAACCGGTGTTTTTTATCCGGCGAAAGCGAAAAATACAAAAAGTTTTGGGCGCGGTTCAGCGGCGGAAGCGGGGAAAAAGCCACAACAAATAAAGCGGGGCGCGAAATTGAGATTCCTCCGCAAAAACGACCCGTTCTCCCCGTGAACAGCCCGCTTATCAAATTTACAAAGACGAGCGAGGCGGGAATACTTTACTCGGCGAGAGACATTTACGGCGTCGAAACAACAAGGCGAATCTGTCCCGAATGTCACAATCCCTTGCCGGCAAAATACGGCGAAAACGAGGTCAAGTTAGTATCGGTTATAGGTATTACGGCGTCGGGAAAAACGGTATATCTTTCACAGCTTTGCCGCCATTTCAGCGAGTTTTGCAGCGAGGTGGGCATTACATCAACCCCGACAAGCAAGGCGGCAATGGACTTTCGCGACGCAAACCCCATTAAAATGGGCGAAAAGCTCCCCGAGGGTACATTGGCGGGCGGCTTATCACAGCCCTTGTGCTTTGATTTGAGCATAAGGAAATCTAATCAACTTATAACCAACACAATTGTTTTTTATGACATTTCGGGCGAAAACTGTGTTGACGAAAAACAGATGGAAAAATTCGGGTGTTTTATCAAACACTCCGGCGCGATTATTCTTCTCCTCGACCCTAATCAACAGTTTGACGGCGATTATAAAAACTCCCCCGAAAATGTAATGGACGCTATATACAATTATTTTCAAGAGAAAGACCAAATAAAAAAGGTTCCCGTTTGCGTTACTATTTCTAAAGGTGATATGGTTGCGGGGCAGATTATTAAAAATAACATTGAAAATGTCGTCGCTATAAAAAATCAACGCGGACAATCGCTCCCCTTGTTTAATTCGGAGGATTACGGCACGGTTCAACGCGAGGTGAAAACATTTGTTCGCAACCATGAACACAGGTTGCGAACCTGTTTAATTAACTTTTTCGACATCTATAATTATTTTCTCGTCTCGGCACTCGGCACATCGGTTGCGGAAATAAAAGACGAGAGCGGCGAGGTGTTTATGACCCCCGCCGCGCCCCCCTTTCCAAAACGAATCGAGGAACCCATATACTGGTTATTTTATCAATTCGGGTATATTGATTGTAAAGGGGCGATTCCCCCGCCCGAAGACCCGCCGCCGCTCAAACCCGAAAAAACATGGACTTGTGTTAATCCTCAATGTTTAACCGCTCAAATCCCCATTAACAGCAAATACTGTCCCGTTTGTTCGAGGGATTCGGACGGTAACAAAATGCCGATTATAAAGCGACTCAAGGAAATGTTTTCCGATAACGGCGATTAGGCGATTAGGAGTATAAAACATGGATTATTATAAAATAGGGTTCACGAGATTAGGGGGGCAGGGGATTAAGGACGGGTGGCAGGCGGTGGATATTCCGCCGGAAATTCCCCCCGAGATAATAAGCAAATATGCCGCGCTTCAAAACGCAAATACGCCCCCCGCTCCCGTTTTTGATGTTGAGGACAATGATGAAAAAACCGTGATTGAATTACAATCGGACAACCGCAACACATACCTTTCGCGGATAAAATACGGCTTTGCAGATGAACAGGGGCGACCGAGTATGCTCGCGAAAAGCTTTATTTTTGACGTTAAACAATTTGCGGAAGCCCCCGAGGAAGCGATTCGGTATGTTTTACCCGAGCAAGAAGAACTCGATAACCGTCCCGTTTTTGCGGACTCGGATAAAATCGCTCTTTTGCTCAAATGCGTTTACAGCGTTATGACCTCGCGCGCAAAGGAAACGCTTCACCTCGTTATGCCCGATAAATCGCAAAAAGCGATTGCCGCGACAATGAGTCTTATATATTCGTTATTGTTTTTGCCTTTTCGAAGACTCCTCTCGTTTTCAACATATGAAGCCGAAAATTTCACTCCAAAAACAATTATTATTGACCGAAGACTCCCCGAATTTGTTAATGACTCTCTCCCCGATGATAAAAGGTATAAGTATTTCGATTTGGCGACGGGCGAAACTAATATATCCGATTTAACGCTCAGAAAATTCTCGGTATACGGGTTTATTGACGAAATAGCCGAAACGCCGAAAATGGCTAATTTAAACTATTTTAAAAGCTTTGAAAGCGATTTGAGGGAATACGGCTGTACCGAGTCGACGTCGCTGAATTTATATAAATTAGTTTATGAAGCGGAGAATATTGACCGAATTTTAGAGGGCGATATTGATGATATTCTGAAAAAGCTTAACGAGCTTTTGAGTATAAACCCGCCTAATCGGACGCTTTTGGACGCGCAAATTTTAAAGGTTATTTTTAAACTCTCCGAAAAAACAAAGTTTCCGTTGTGCGATGTTTTAAACGACATTTTGATAAGAAAACTCGCGCTTTTGTCGAGCGAAACGGATAACGATTTATTAAAAGCACTTTGCGACTTCGGCACTTATACGAGCATACGAGATAAGACAAGTAATGTTTGTCCCGCAGACGGCGTAACGAGCTTTGTGGAAGGGGCGGGCGAGATGACCTTTGTAATCACAACGGAGCAATTGTCGGAGCAACAGCCGGTTGAAATAACCGGCGATTTTACAGACGGCGAATATGAAGAATACGGAGAAGAGTTGCCGTCCTCTAATCCGATTAAAGGCTTTATTAAAAGGTTTTCGCGAAAATGAAATATTTTAGTATGATAAACAGCTTTAATGTATACGAGTGTGAATCGAATAGGGATACAATCACGCTTTTTGGAAAAAAGTCGTTAAAGCTGAACAACGCGCGAAGCGGAAAAATGTTTTACACAAAGCCGTTTCCGCCGGAGTTTTTGCGCGAATTTGACAACGAAAAAGAACGGTGGTTCAATATAATTCGAAACCCGATAAACATTAAAGGTTATCTTTGGCCCGCCGACATTATTGACCTAAGCGGGAACAGCTTTAAAAAAGATTACGCGCTCTTAATGCCTTTAAAATCGGGGTTGGGCGGGTATGAATCCATGTGCGATTCATTAACCAACACCTCTTTAACGAGCGCGGATATTGATACAGAAGCTAATGCGGCACTTGTTAAAAGCTTAATAGAAGCATGGTGCGGATTAGACGGTGTGAATTATCTTTATCATGAATTTTCGTTCAACAATATGTTTTACAACATGGATAATGAGGTTATTTTTGATTTCAGCTTCTCGGCGCATGAATACAGCGACTTGTCGGACGGAGCGAGGGTTTCAATGAGTAGAATTAACCCCGATTACACCGACGTATACTATTATCAAATAAAAAGCACTAAAATGGACGTTATATCCGATTATTTTTCAATGGCTGTGATACTTTTTCGACTTTTGACGGGGCGTCTCCCTTATCAAGGGCGGTTGCTCGAGGGGGTTCACAATATAACGAAGCAAGACCATTCGGAATGGATACGTAAATATCACAGATACCCAATTTTTATTTTTGACGAAAACGAAAACGTCAATCGTATAAGCTCAACCGAGGCATATCCCGAAAAATACGTTAAACGCTGGTTAGCATTGCACCCCGTTGTCAGAGGAATGTTCGCGGCGGTTTTTAAAACAGATAATGCCCTAAGACAAATCCCGCCGATATTCTACACTCCGCACGATTGGAGAAATGCACTGTTATGAATATGAACACAAACGGCAGTCATAATGAAAAAACGCTCGGGCTGTATATTCATATACCGTTTTGCATTACAAAATGTAAATATTGTCGTTTTTATTCTGTAAAGTATAGCAAAATAACGGCGGATTCTTACAAATCCGCCGTTATTCGCAATGTCCGCGAATTAATTCGACAAGGGCTTTTGTTCGATACGGTTTTTTTCGGGGGCGGAACGCCGTCGCTTTTGCACAACGAAATTGCGGAAATTATCACAATTTTGCCGCGCACTAATGACGCCGAAATTACAATTGAAGTAAACCCCGACGACGTAAACCCGCAAATGTTAAAAACGCTTTTGCGGGCGGGCGTTAATCGCATTTCAATAGGGGTACAAAGCTTGGATAACGCTATCCTGCAAAATATCGGTAGGCGGCATAATGCCGAGGCGGCACTATGCGCCATAAAAACGGCGTATGAGTGCGGCTTTTTGAGCATTTCTGCGGATATTATGCTCGGAATCCCGGGACAGACCTTTCCGCACGTTGAACGCGAACTCGATACAATAACTGCGTTACCCGGCATAACGCATATTTCCGCATACATTTATGAAAACGAAGTAACGCTCGACGATGACGATGTGGCGGCGTTATACATTAATGTGGCGAGGTTTTTGGAACGCAAGGGGTTCGCGCAATATGAAATAAGCAATTTCGGTCACCCTTGTCGCCATAATCTAAAATATTGGCGTTGTGAGGAGTATATAGGCTTGGGCGCGGCGGCGCACGGTTATTTTAACGGGAAGCGCGTTGCGGTCAAGGGGGATACAGACGCCTTTATAAACGCGCCGATTCAAAACACCTACACAACCGAGGACAACCCGGGAACATTTGAGGAGCGGATAATGTTGGGGTTGAGGTTAAGCGAGGGAATCGAATTGCATAAATTGTCAATAGATGAACGAACGCTTTTGACACAACGCGCAAAAACACTTTCTGCCGAATATATCACGCTGAACGAAAAAAGCCTTTCGCTCACGCAAAAAGGCTTTTTAGTTTCAAATTTGATTATCGGTGAATTGCTTGGAGATTCCTAAGCAACTGTTCCTAAATCACTTTTTCTTCTTGCCCGATACAACCGCACCGAGACCCGCAATAAGCGCGGGGACAATCGCGAACGCAACACCCGTTTTTGGGTTCGTATCGTTGGCGGAGGCGGCTCTTGTGGTGGTTACGCGGGTTGTGGTTGCCGCGTTGTTTGCGCCGGTCGTGTTGGACGCCGCAGTAGTTCCGGACACGGGCGCAGTAGTTTTACTCGGCGCAACGGTGGGGTTATTTGTAGGAGCGGTGGTGTTGTTCCCCGTCGTTGTTGCATTGGTGTTTTCGGTGGTTGCCGCAGTTGTTTCCGCAGTTGTTTCTTCCGGAGTAATATTCGAGCATATACACGGGAGCGGGTCGCCGTTATTGCTTTTACAGGTGGGTTTGTCACAGGCTTTGCCGAACAAGGTCGCGCTTTTGATATTGAGCGCGGCGACATTTGGTCGGTAGGAGAACCCGATTCCCGCCCATTTTGTGTTTTTTCTGAAATTATTCCACGTTTCTTCAAACACAAACGTCATTTTCTTAGCCACCACGTCATGTACATTATTTAAAGGTATACTGAACCCCGAACGTGTCGCTCTCGTGTCGCCTACCCAGCTAAGAGTAATCGAATCATCCCCTTCTTCGGCTATCCCGTCGGTTTCGATAATGATGCCGAAAGCGTTCATAAGCACGTTAAACTCAAGCTCGGTATTATGCGGCCCGGCATCCTGAGACTCGCCCTCCGCGCCGTCGGAGTACCACCCCTTAGCTTCGTCATTGTCCCATGTGAAAGCTTTTAAATCAAGTTTCCAGTATTTTTCCTCGGCACATTCGCAGGGGAATTTTTTACAGGTGTTACAGGCTTTTGATTTCCCGTTTAAGTAAGCCTTTTCGATACTAAGCGCGTCTACGTTGGGGAGGTAATTTAAGCCGAGACGTAAATATTTTTCGCTTTTTTCAAACTCTTTATACGAGTGTTCCTGGATTTCTTTTGCTAAATCAATGGTTATTGTTTTTGTGTCCTCGTCATAAACGTCGGCAATATCAACAATTACTTCAAAGGTTCCCGGTGCAACTTTGCCGTCTCCGGCCCCAACTTTGCCGTCTCCGGCCCATTGTAGCGAGAAGGACGCCGCCTTTCCCTCGGGGGACTCGGAAAGCTCAAGCACCAACTCTTTTGCTTCTAAAAGCGTGCTTAGCTTTAAATCGCCGTCAAAGCCATAAACTCCGTTTGAACTCCAACCCCTGACTCCGTTTTCAAGCTCCCAGTTAAAATCGCCTAACTCAAAATCCCACTCGACTAACTCCTCCGAACCCGATGCCGAAACAACCGTAGCGAGAGAGAAAATCATAGTTACCGCAATCAATAGTGATAAAACTCTTTTGTACATAATATTTAAACCGCCTTTCGTGTTTTGCTTTTTAAGAATTATTAACAGTATATCATTAATAATTTATATTGTCAACATAAATTTGTTAAATTTTCATATATTTTTTTGTAAATGGAAAGAATTTTTATAAAAATTTTTCAATTAATACTTGCAAATATATATAATGTGTGTTATACTTGAGCGTGGGACAGTATAAATATGATAACCCACAGCAAAGGTTTATCAATAGGTTTTTTTATTAGTTTTGTATTAATTAAGAGGTATTAAGAATTTTGGAAAACTCTTCTCGTTTAGAGCGGCTAAGAAACCGCATAAGAAAACACAACAGAAAAATATTCGCAACACTTGCTTCTATCGGTTTGATAGCGGGCGTTTTGTTCGTGTATTTTACTATACAAAACGCAAAGACAATTGACGGAAACGAGAGCGGGTCGGGTTTTTCGTCCGACCTCGCGGAATTTATTACGGACGTAACCGTGACCGATTCGTTGGGAAACCCAATCAGCGCGTATCATTTGGGAAATCATTATATATTTAATATTGCTTTTGCGGAGAGCGAGTTCCCGCGGTTTCAATTTGAGTATAACGACGACGGCGTTTTAATATACAACCTCCCCGAAGGAATGAAAATTCCCGCGCCGTCCGCAAATAAGCCGATATACAGCGAAGAAAGGGTTTTGATAGGTACTTACAGTATAAAGACAGACGACGACGGCGCAACATGGTACATTGAAACTAAGTTTTACGATATTCAAAACGACGGCTCCCCGACGCCGGATGGTGAAAACTTTATAGATTATTACGTCAATGTCGAATTTTTAGTCAGTATTGAGGCGGAGTTTATGGGGTCTCCCGGAACGAAACAATTGAAATTCGGCGAAAACATCACCTTGGAGTTTGAGGTCGAAAGGCTTAACGCCGGTATAACCAATACAAAAAAAGGCGATTATAACAGCGCGACAAAAAAAGCGACATATAAATCCGTAATAAAAGCACTCGGCACAAACGAAACGGAGCTTTACGATATTGTATTCACCGATACGGCTAACGACCAAACGGGAACGGCGGTTCCCGGAACAAAATATGAAAACATACAATATAAAGGCCCGTCGGACTCGGCTTTTGTTCCGATTAACCCGGCATATCTCACAATACTCCCCGAGGGCGGGTTTAAATATGAATTTCCGGGGATTGTTCTCGGCCCGAACGAGACGATTGAGGTTACTTATGAAATAAACGCCGATTATCTTGAGGCAAAATATGTCGGCGCAAACGGTGTCCCCGCACCCGCGGGCGGAACACCCGCGGGAACGATAAGCGGTACCCTTTTCTCAATAAGCAACAAGGCTTGGGTCTCGGCAATGGCGGAGGAAACTCCGGTTGAATCGTCGGCTACCGCGTCGGTTGACTACTCCACATGGATGAAAAAAACGCCCTACAGCAATTCTATGGCAAACTACACAACCCTTCCCGACGGTCGAATTATGTGGACGTTGAACATATGGGACGTTCCGTTGGCGGGTAAGACCATTACGGACGTTTTGGGACAATATCCCAACCAAAAATATTATGGGGATATTGAGCTTTCTATAGCCAACGGGGTTGTAATAAACAAAGAGGAGGGCGGCGTAAGCTTAAAATATAACAATAACCCCATTACGGTGAAAATTCCGTCAGAAGGGTTGGGCGGGAGCTTTTCCTACACCTTTGACCAGACGTATAACGACGGCTGGTACGCGAGACAAGGGTTCCCCGAAATGGACGAGAATTGGGCGCCTAATGTTTGCTCGATAACCTATTATACACAGGTCGATTTTGATAACTATATACCCAGCGGGTTTTACGGAAACGATTTGCATATAGGAACGATTCCCTATCTCACGCAAAAAACGTATATAAAAGATACCAACACAAATAAAGATAAAATGTATAAGGAAAACGGGTATGTCGAAATTGACGGGAAGGATTATATTGAATATACCGTAACGGGGAGCTTGAGCGGCGAGTACGGCGGCGTACAAAGCATCGGTATATTTGACAAATTAGAGCGGCACGTAACAACCTCCGCAACTAAAGATAACTCAAAGGCACAATCTATATCTCACGAACAAACGAGAGATTTTCATATTGTGATTAAAAATGCCGCCGACGGAACGGTTTTACTCGACTTTACACAGCCGGGCGTTCTCCCCGCGTCGCAGGGGGCGACTGAATTTACAAAAGCGACCGCGCAACAGGTTGCTCTTCCCGGGGTTTTGGCGGGTTATTCCTACAAGGTGTATCTTAATACAAACAACGCGTTACAATTCTCTATAAACACTTACAGCAACGCGACCCCCGCCGTAATGTGGCCGTTTTCTTGTGACGTCGATATTGAGGTTACGTATTTGGTTCCGTTCACCGCGCCGACAATAGGCACGGCTTCAAACACCACCGGTTATTATGCGACCACTATGAAAGGCGTTGCTACTAAGAATACGGCGGGCGAGGTTGCCGAAGCCTGGGTAGACGGAAAGTATACGGACAGGGTTTATAACAACAGCTATATTTACTCACATACCTCGGGCGGCACGATTATTTACGCCGAAGACAACTTTAATCACAGTAACCCGATTACAAAAAATATGACCACAAAATCGGGCAATGTGGCGGCGTTTTCAATTGTTGTCAATCAAGATTCAAAGCAATATGCGATTGGCGAAACGACCTATAATATCGTCGATACAATGAGCAGTAATTTGGGCATACTTATGGATACGCTCAAGGTGTATGAGATAAGCGGCGGAAAGTGGGTAGACAGAACGAGCCTTCTTGACGTTGACCCGTCTTGGGGGGTGAACTTCGCAAAGCTTTTTGAAACCGGCGAAACGCAGATTATTTTTACCGTTCCGGACGGGGTTCCGATAAAAGTCGAATACGACACCTATGTTCACGGAACCGCGGGTGAGGAAGACCGCGTATATAACCGAGTCGATATAGCGGGTATATCGTCGTTAAGCTTTGAGGACGTGTTCTTAGTGACCCAAAGCGGCGCGTATGTCGGCGGTAAGCGCATGACTGTAACAATGACAAAATTTGATGAGGAGGTTGAAAACCTTTTACTTTCGGGGGCAGAATTTGCGCTCTACATGAACGCGCTTCCCGACGGCTCCGACCACGACGAGATAATTATAGAAGGCGAAACATTTTACAGAATTGAGAGCAAGGTGTCTGGGGAAGCGGGTAAAATCGAGTTTAATAATCAAGATTTGACCTCTCATATAAAAAAGATATTCGCGCTCGTTGAAATAAGTCCGCCCGAAGGATACCAAAAAGATGGCGACGGGATAACATTGTTCTCGTTTAACTCGGACGACGATTTTCACGGAAGACCGGTTATTTGGATTCACAACAGTATCGGTATAGGCAATAAGCTCGGGCCGCCCGAACCCGACGAACCCGATGTAACCACCGAACCCGAGCCCGAAATACCCGTTCCGCTTCCGCAGCCCGTAAAGGTGTATAAGGCCGATGTTGACGAGAAGGAGATTTTGCTCGCCGGTGCGGAATTTGAACTTTATGTTTCCCTCGAGACAAACGACGCTTATGAGGGCTATGAGCTTATGACGGGCTGTCCCGAGCCAGTTTTGGCGGGGGGAAGAATATTCTATTATGTACAGACAAAAACAACCGGAACGGACGGAATCGCAACCTTTGACAGCGATTTAATCGCGCCGGAATACAAGGCGGTTTACCTGATTAGAGAAATTGACGCGCCGGAGGGATATATTCTTCCGACGAATCAAAACGAAAAGGACAAATATTTTGTTATACACATCATGTCCGAGGAGGAGGAGGAACAACTCGATTTCGAACTGAACGGGAGAGAATTTGAGTTTGTGTCTGAAGGTTTTTATGTGTACAATAAATTAGAGCCGGTTATTGAACCGCACGACCGTATTTTACCCGAGACGGGAAGTAAAGGCATTATATGGATTGTTTCATCGGTTATAATATTAATTTTTGCGGCGTTCGCCGTAGTTATAAGGAGAGGCGGGTCGAATGGAAAGGGATAATATCAACGGCGCACCCGGCATATCAGATTTATCTAATCTTTCAAAAGAAGAGCTTTTAGACGCACTTCGCTTTAAGGAAGCGGAAATTAAGGCGTTAGAGCATAATATCAAATACGAGATGGAAAGGGAGAATAAGTTAGAAAATAAGCTGAACAAGGAACACGAATTGGTGGGAATACTCAAGGAGCGTTTGGTCGAGGAGCGGGAAAACGAGCTTCACTTAGTCGGAACAATTGAATCCGAGTTGGGCGACAAGTATATTAAGGAACACGAATTGGTCGGAGTTTTAAAAGGACGGTTGGAAGAAGAGCAGGAGAGCGGTTTGAAATTAGTCGAAGCAATCGAAGGAAAGATGGAAGATGAAATCGAGGAGCTTGAACAGGTTATTGTGGAAGGCGGCTTAGACGATACCCCGTCGAGCAAAATGCGGAAGCGGACTTTTCGCGCAATAGGCGTCGTTATCGTTTTTATGACGACGGTTATGCTTTTAGCGAACATTCTTCTCCCCACGTTTCAAATCGAACGAAACAGCATGGTTCCTACCCTTAATGAAGGGGAAACGATTGTGTTTGTGACGCTCTCAAAAATAATTCATCGCGATATAGTTGCGTTTCACCACGGAAACGACATTTTGGTAAAGCGGGTAATAGGCGTCGGCGGCGACTGGGTCGATATTGCCGAGGACGGGTCGCTTTTGCTTAACGGGACATTGTTTGAAGAGCCGTATATTAAGGTTCACGGCGGCGAATACGATATGAAGTTTCCGTTACAGGTGCCGGATAAACACTTTTTTGTCGTGGGTGATAACCGATTGGTTTCAATCGACAGCCGACATAAGGAAATAGGGTTTGTCAATGTTGAGGACGTTATAGGCGGCGCATTGCTCAGAGTATGGCCTTTTAAAACAATAGGATTTATCAGTTAAAAACCGTGACAAAAACATATACACCCACAAGTGTATTTTATATATAAGGCAGCATCTAAAAATATATTTTAAACAAAAGGAGTGTTTACTATGAAAAAATCGAAAAAAACCTTAAGAATCCTGAGCTTGGCGCTCACAATGATTTTCGCGCTTTCTTTGGCGATTATGCCAATTTCGGCAGACCCCGGAAGTGCCGCGGAACTCACCATAACGGCAGAATCACCGCATACCTTTAAGGGTCAGACATTAGACGCATATTTGCTCTTTACGTTAAAAACCGACCCCGACGGAAGCGGCGGGTACAGCTACGATTTGAATTCCGCTTTTTCGGGCTTTACCTCATCTTTGTTCGCGGGAATAAGCCTCGAGGATTTCTTGTACGAAAATGCAGAAGATGAAGGCGCGTTGGTGCGGCTCGAAAGAGAGTTGCTCAATTTCATCGAATTAAACAACATTTTGCCTACCGACACCGTTGACGACGAGGACTCAAATGTTGTTACCTTCGCCCCACCCGTACACGGTCTTTACTTCATCACCGGCGCGGTAAGCCTCAACGATGACGATAACGACCCTTACTCTTTTATGTCATTAATGAATACCAATTACGGCACAGCCGCCGAGATTGACCCCGCGTTTGATTTCAGAGGGAACCTCGACGTAAAGGTAAAAATGGATTTCCCGACAATCACAAAAACCTCGGACAAGGAAACCGAATTTATCGGCGGAACGGTAAACTATACATTAAGTGCGGAAGTACCCAACACGGCGGGGTTTGACTCTTACATCTATAAGGTTACCGACACAATGTCCTCGGGACTTACATTTAACGGCGATATCGCGATTACGGTAGGTGATTACACCTGTACGGCATCCGATTACACCTTAGACACAACCGACATTAACGGATTTGCTTTAACCTTTAATTCGACAAAGTTTTTAACCTTCCAAAAAGGGCAGCCTATAATTATTACCTATTCCGCCGACCTCAACGCGGACGCGGTTATAGGCGCGCCGGGAAACAACAACTCGGTTACGCTCGAATACAGCAACGACCCTAACAACAGCTCGGATACAACAACGACGCCCCCCGAGGAAACGGTAGTATATACCTTTGAAATTGATATCAATAAGTTCAGCGGCGACACCTTATTGTCGGGCGTAAAATTTGTTTTATCAAAGAATATGGTATTAGACGTCGAAGAGGATATAATAAACGTGGTAAACTATTCACCCGCAACAGACAGCAACGGTCTTAACGGCTCTACGAGAAACATTTATAGGGTGGCTACATCTGACGATTTAGAGACGGATTATGTTGATATTGTAACCGCAGAAGGCGGTCGCGCAGTTATAAAGGGTCTCGATATAGGAACCTATTATCTGCACGAGGTTACAACCCCTTCGGGCTACAGCCCTTTGAGCGAGCCGATTACAATTGTTATTTCGGGTTCGTTGGGTGAACACGGCTATATCTACAGCTATGATGTAGCGGGCGAAAATCAAGGTACTAACAGTAAAATCGACGTTGAAAATAAGCGTACAACCTGGTTACCCGGCACCGGTGGCGTAGGTACAACCATACTTTATGTCGGCGGCGCGGTTCTCATTGTCGGCGGAATAATCCTTCTCTTAGTCCGCAGTAAAAAATCCGGTAAGTGATAGTTGAGGCAAACAAGAGCGGAGGTGTCGGTGGCTGTGCCGCCGACAGCTCCTTACATAATTATATTATGAAAACACGATTTGAAGGAAAATTATTATGAAAAACATTAAAAAAATAATAAGCGTCATAGCGGTCTTTGCCGTTTTATTCACAATGTCCGTTTCCGTTTCCGTTTCCGTTTCAAAAATGGTGACCGCGCAAGGGGCGGGTTTACCTATGCTGGAGATACTTGTGGACACGCCACATTCGTTTAACGGTCAAACAATTAAAGCGTATTTGATTTTTGAGCTTTTGAGCGACGCGGACGGAACCGCCGGGTATACGTACAAGCTCAATTCCGAGTTTTCCGGGTTTCAGGCGTATGCATCGGGTTTGCTCGGGACAATAGATTTTGAAGACTTTATGTATGAAAACGCGGACAACGAAAACGCTTTACTTCGCGTAAAAAATCTTCTCGCCGAATTTATAGAAGAAAAGAATATCGCGCCTACAGAGTTTGTCGTTTCGGATTTAACGGCGGACGATAACGCTTTGGCGAGCGTCATTTTGAGACCCGAGGCTCACGGGCTGTATTATATTGACGGGGGCATAAGTCTTTATAACGACCCCGACGATACAACGCCGTTCAGCGCGCTAATGAACACAGATTACGGCGACGGAGCGATGAGCGGAAACGGCTTGGTCAACGGGACTTTAAACGTGAACACAAAAATAGAGGTACCCACAATTACAAAACGCGCCGATAAACAAAGCGAGTTTATCAACGGCGAAAAAATAACATTTGTATTAAACACGACGGTTCCGCATACCGACGGGTTTGAAAGCTTTATCTTTAATATAACCGACACCATGTCGGCGGGCTTAACCTTTAATAACGATATTGAGGTTAAAATCGGCGGCGTCGTTTACACTGAAAACAGCGTGTACAGCCTCCCCGTATCAACCGACAGAGGGTTCACGCTCGCTTTTGAAAGCTTTACCGATTTATCATTTAATGCGGGGGACGAAATCGAAATAACCTATTCGGCTTATCTCAACGATGACGCGGTAATCGCGCCACAGGCGAATACAAACTCGGTTGTACTCGAGTACAGTAACGACCCGGCCGATTGGAGAAAAACGACGACCACCCCGTCTATTGACGAAAAGGTTTACACGTATGAGCTTGTTATTTATAAGTACGCGGGAATATTGGGTCATGACCGCGATACGCCGTTAAGGGGGGTTGAGTTCATTTTAGACCCGCCGGGCGACGGTATATGGAGTACCGACCACGACGGAAAAATCACTTTTAGAGGTTTAAAGGCGGGAACATATTCGCTTACGGAGGAAACCGCGCTTCAGGGTTATGCTCATTTACAATACCCTATTATTATTGACATAGAGGCAACCGATGATAACGGCGGATTTTTAATTACCGTCGACACTATACCGCAGGGGACGAAAACCCAAATTGATGTTCAGAACAGCCGCATGACCTGGTTACCCGGAACCGGCGGTATCGGGACTACCTTGATTTATACGGGCGGCGCGCTTCTTATTGTTGTCGGTATTTGCGTTTTGTTTATTCGCAGTAAAAAAGTAGATAAGAAATAGGTTTATTTCAATGAAAAAGCACATTCTCACCGCGTTTGTAATCCTTTTTTTCCTTTGTGGATTCGGGTTGATGTTATATCCCACAATAAGCAATTATTTTCACGCAATAAGTCAATCTAAGGTTGTTGCGTCTTATAATATGGCTGTTGAGCAAATGAATCCGGAAGATGTTGCGAAAATGCTCAACGAGGCGAAGGCATACAATAAAGAATTGTACCGCGACGCGGCGCGTTTTGACCGCGCAGACAATATTGATGAGGAGTACACCGATTTATTGAACATTTCGGGTAATTCTGTAATCGGGGTACTTAAAATAGGATTAATTAACGTGGACTTGCCTATTTATCACGGTTCGAGCGAGAGCGTTTTGCAGGTCGGACTCGGGCATTTAGTCGGCTCCTCGCTCCCGATAGGCGGCGAAGCAACCCATGCGGTTATTACCGGTCACCGCGGTCTTCCGTCGGCGGTGTTGTTGTCGGATTTAGACCGCATGAGAGAGGGCGACGTTTTCGAGATATACGTTTTAAACGAAATTTTGACTTATCAGGTTGACCAAATTACCGTAATTGAGCCTAAGGATTTTACCGAGCTCAGAATAGACCCGAATAAAGATTATGTCACGCTACTAACCTGTACCCCCTACGGAATAAACAGTCATCGTCTTCTCGTTCGCGGGGTTCGCGTTAATCCCGACGAAATAGTGTATAATATAAACGCCGACGCTAAAAAGATAGGTACCAACCAAATAATGATGATTATGCTTATTCCCGCGACAATAATGGCACTTTGCGTTATGTTCATTAAAAGAAAGGAGAAAAAGTAACGATGAAAAAGCTACAAATAAAGCGCGTTATTGTTCTTGCTTTAACGACTATGCTCGTTATATCGGGCGTTGGCGTATCAACTTGTTTTAGTATTGTCGCGGAGGAAAACGCAAAGGGGAAGATATATGTATCGTTAATATACGAAGAAACACCTCTCGAAGGTGTAGAGTTAAATTTATTCCGCGTCGCAAATTTAGACGTTGACGGAAATTATATCCTTGTTGGCGATTTCAGTCAGATGTCAGCAAGCTTCAATTCGGCTTCTGCTGAAGAGAATCGAGACCAAGCGGACACCGTTTTTGATTTTACACAGGAGGCGGGGGTAGACCCGTTTCAAACACAGATAACCGACCAACGCGGCTCGGCGGTTTTCACCGAGCTTCCCGACGGAAAATACCTTCTTTCACAGGGGAAAACGCCTTATGATTTATACTTGTTTATGCACGCATTAATTGATATTCCTTATTATAACGACGGCGACGATACGCCCGTTTATGAAATTGACGCAGACCCGAAAATCGAATTGGGGCCTCGCGCACCTATTGAGCCTTGGGAACCCGAGCCGGACGACCCCGAGACAAAAGATTCCACCCCGCCGGCATATAATCCCAACGACCCTAATGACCCTAATAATCCGTACAACCCCAATAACCCGAACAATCCCGATAACCCCGATAACCCCGATAATCCCAATAATCCCAACAACCCGAAAACACCTTATAACCCCAATGTTCCTTCGCCGCCGACCCCGTTTAAGCTTTTCGGGAGGATTCCGTTCACCGGTATTATATTGGGAATTGCGCCCGTTTTAATAAGCTTTGTTGTGTTAATTATATTGTTCTTTTTGCGTAAAAAGAAGAAAAATAAATAGGTGACTTTTATGAAAAAGCGAATTACCTGCATTGCTGTAATATCGGCGCAGCTTTGTCTTATACTTCTTGGCTTTACCGGTTGTAAACGCGAACGGGAAAACTCCGTATTCCCTTCGTTTTTGGACGTTCCGGGAATTACCGCCGAGGAGGTAGCGGCAATTACCGCGTTACAGCGTAAATATGATTCGTTTACATACGCAATGCCGTCGAGTATCGAGGCTTTTTTTAACGAGGACGGCGAAATAAAAGGGTTCGCCGTATTATTCTGTAATTGGCTTACCGAGCTTTTTGATATTGAGTTCGTTTTGGAGGAGTATCAATTTGGCGAAATATTAACCGGACTCGAAGATGGGAGCATTGATTTTACCGGCACAATGACCCTAACCTCCGAACGCCGCGAAAAATATATAATGACAGAGCCTATTGCCGAACGCACGCTCAAATATTTCCGCATTGAAGAAAGCGTTCCGATTAAGGAGATTCGCGAAACGCGCCTTCCGCGATACGGAATGTTGAAGAACAGCGTCGTTACAGAATCGGTTACGGCAAATTTAGAAGACGATTTTGAGTATATACCGATTGACGATTATTACGCCGTCTACGATATGCTCAAAAACGGCGAGATTGACGCATATATTCACGAGAATCATACCGAAGCGGTGTTTGTCGGGAATCACGATATTGTATCCTCTGATTTTTTACCGGTCGTAATAAGCCCCGTCTCATTTACCGCGCAAAATGTCGAATTTAAGCCTATAATTGACGTTGTGCAAAAAGCACTCGACAGCAACGGGGCAGACTTTTTAACAGATATGTATAACGAGGGATATACGGAGTATCTGACACATATTCTTCTTTCGAGATTAACGCCGGAGGAGCGCGATTATCTTTGGAGCGAGCCGACGGTGTATTTCGGCGCGGAGTATTATAATTATCCCTTGAGCTTTTATAATACCCACGATAAAAAGTGGGACGGGGTCGTTTTCGACGTTATAGAAGGTCTCAATAATATGACGGGAATAAAGTTTGAACGCATTAACGACCGAAGTGTTCCGTGGTATGAGCTTTTTACAATGCTCGAAAACGACGAGGTTTCCTTTGTGACCGAGCTTTTACACTCGAAGGAGAGAGAAGGGCTTTTCATATGGCCGGACACCCCGATTTTGACCGACAAATACGCGCTTTTGTCGAGGTCGGAGCATCGCGATATAGGCATAAACGAGGTGTATAATATAAAGGTCGGATTAACCGAGGGGTCAACCTATGCGGAATTGTTCCACGAATGGTTCCCCGACCATAAAAACTATATAAATTATAACACCTATGAGGAAATAATTACCGCATTTGAACGCGGGGAAATTGATATGGTTATGCTTAGTGAACGCTGGCTCTTGACCATGACCAATTATCACGAATTGTCGGGATATAAAATAAACTTAGTTTTTGATAAACACGCCGAATCTTATTTGGGCTTTAACCGTAACGAGACAGTTTTATGCTCAATCGTGAACAAGTATTTGTCCTTAATCGACGTCAACGACGTTACCGTACATTGGACAAATAAAACTTATGACTATCGCTTAAAAATGGCGCACGCGAGATTACCCTGGTTAATCGGGGCGAGTATTTTGCTCATTTGTGTTATAATATTAATGTTCATCTTGTTTCAGAGGAAGCGCACCGAGGAACACCGTCTCGAAAAAATTATTGACGAGTGTACAAAGGAATGGGAAAAACAAACATCAATTTTAAAATCGGTTTTTGATTCGTCGCCCGATTTGATGTTCTGTATGGATTTAGATTTCAATTATGTGCAAATAAACAAGAGGATGGAAGAGCATTTTAATGTTATCGAAAAAGATGTAATAGGGAAGCGCGACGGCGAAATATTGGGCGTACCCGCCGACGTTTTAAAGAAAATGCTCGATACGGACAAAACCGTTTTAACCGAGAAAACCGCCGTTATGGTTGAAGAATTGGTTCCTAATCATAAAGGCGACGAGGTCTATTTTGATACCACAAAGGTTCCTTTATGGCTCGGAGACGAGATGATAGGTATTCTCGGCACGGCGCACGACGTTACACTTCGCAAAAACATGGAGGAAGAAATAAAGGCGGCGTCAAGGTACAAATCCGCGTTCTTAGCCAACATGAGCCACGAGCTTCGCACCCCGCTTAACGCGATTATCGGTTTAACCGCGTTAATGCTCGAGGAAGAGAATTTGCCCGATGAAATAAGGCATAATTGCGAGAGCGTCTGTCGCTCGGGCAACACGCTTTTAAGTATAGTGAACGATATTCTCGATATGTCAAAAATAGAGTCGGGTAAGCTTAATCTCGTTCCCGTCGAGTATCATGTGCCGAGTATTATTAACGACACGTCTATATTAATTAATACCTATATCGGCGAAAAGCCAATCGTTTTTAAGCTGAACATTAATGCGTCTCTCCCCGGCGTTTTATACGGTGACGAAATACGTATAAAACAGATTATGAATAATCTCCTTTCTAATGCGGTGAAATATACCGACGAGGGCGTTGTGGAATTAAGCATAAGCTGTGAGCGGGTTGTAAAAGATAAAGCGTTATTGACCATTTCCGTAAAGGATACGGGCATGGGAATCAAGCCGGACGATGTTGCGCGGTTATTTGAAGTGTATTCGCGGGTAGACATGGAATCAAACCGCAAAAAAGAGGGAACGGGACTCGGACTTTCGATAACGCGACAGTTAGCCGAAATGATGGGCGGCGGTATTTCCGTTGAGAGCGAATACGGTAGCGGGAGCGTTTTCACGGTCAAGTTTTATCAAGGGTTGGTCAACGATACCGTTATTGGCGAAACCGTTTCGGAAAACCTCAAAAGCTTTAAGTTTAACGACGATAAACAGGTGGCGCACAAAATTGTCCGCACCGATTTAAGCCACGCAAGAGTTCTTATAGTAGACGACGTTCAAAGTAATCTCGACGTCGCCACGGGACTTATGAAGAAATACAATTTGAAAATCGACTGCGTTTTGAGCGGGCGGGCGGCAATTGATAAAATAAAGAATAAAAACGCGCCGGTGTATAACGCTATATTCATGGACCACATGATGCCCGAGATGGACGGGATTGAGACGGCTAATGTCATTCGCGCTATAGGAACCGAGTATGCAAAAAATGTACCGATTATTGCCCTCACCGCAAACGCTATTTCCGGAACCGAAAAGCTTTTCTTCGACAACGATTTTCAAGATTTCTTGACAAAGCCGATTGATATTCACAGACTTGACGCCGTGATGAAGAAATGGCTGAGGGTTGATTTGGAACAAGTGGAGCGGGTTGTAAAAGAACCCGACGGCGTTAAGGCAAACACCGACGAAATTGTTATACCCGGTATAGACGTCGCAAAAACTCTTTCCCTTTTTGGCGGGAGCGTAGAAATATTCCTTACGAGCATACGCTCATATGCATCTCATTCGCCCGCGCTTCTCGACAAGCTTCGAAGCGTTACGGAAGAAACGGTTAAGGATATAGGCGTCATAAATGCACACGGTTTAAAAGGCAGCAGCAGTAATATAAGCGCGGAGAACATCAGAGCGGACGCCGCCGTTCTTGAAGCCGTTTCGCGGACGGGCGACTTTGTTAAATTTAAAGAATTGTCACAGCCGTTAATCCAACAAACCGAACAGTTAATAGAGCGTATTAATAGCTGGCTTAATGAATATGACGCGAAAAACGGAAAACAAAGTAAAAACGCACCCGATGTCGCGCTTTTGGAAAAGCTTTGCGAGTGCTGCAGAAATTATGATATGAGCGGAATTGATGAAGTCATGGACGAATTAGAAGAACACAGCTATGACGACGACCCGGATTTGGTTCCGTGGTTGCGCGATAAGGTAGATACAATGGATTTAGACAGCGTTATAGACCGCTTAAGCAGTATGAAAGGTTAAAGGAAGTATAGTATATTATGCCTAAGAAAAAGATTGTTTTAGTTGACGATAACCCCGCAAATCTAAGCACCTGTAAAAAAACATTAAAGGATTTGTACGAGGTGTTCCCCACCCCGTCCGCCGCAAAAATGTTCGAAATTTTACAGCATATTACACCCGATTTAATCCTTCTTGATGTAGAAATGCCCGAGATGAACGGCTATGAAGCTATGAAGCTTTTAAAAAGCGACGACGCGTATAAAAATATACCGGTAATGTTTTTATCGGCAATGGACGACGCGGAAAGCGAAATGGTGGGGTTAAAATTAGGGGCGGTGGATTATATCCATAAGCCTATTGTCGGCGCGTTATTGACAAAACGTATCGACACGCACTTGTCTTTGATTGAACGGAAGAAAGAATTGTTGTCTATTAACAGAATGATGAAAACCAAGGAAAGGGACGGCGGTTCGGGTAACGGCGCCGCAGAATTGGCGGATAAGGTTCGCACCCCGCTTATTTCTATCACCCATACGCTTATGTCTTCGCTTCAATTAGAGGATATTAACGATATAAAAAATAATTTAAAAAAGATGAGCGAGGAGACAAAGCTTATTTTTAAAACCTTAGATGATTTTACGAATTGAGGGGGGAGTTATACCACAACCACCGACACCGCCATTCCCCCGACATCATATTACTAACTAAACTCCACCGTAACCTCTGTTCCTACACCTACCTTGCTTTTCAGCGACAGCTTCCAATCATATAAAACACAAATATGCTTTACAATAGAAAGCCCTAAGCCGGTACCGCCGTTTTGTTCCGAACGGCTTTTTTCTACTCTGTAAAATCGCTCAAAAATTCGCGATTGGTCTTCGGTTGGGATTCCTATTCCGTTATCAGAAATAATCAAGAGCTTCCCGTCTTGATTATTCTCTATTCTCGCCGTGACCTTGCCTCCGTTGTCGGTATAACGAACTGCGTTTTCAATTAAATTTTTAACAAGCTCATAGATATGCTTTTGCTCTGCCGTAACCATACAATCGCCGGAAGCTTCGAATAATATTGATTTCTCATCTATGATTGCAGATATAGAATCTCTCGCTTCATTAATCACACCCGGCAACCACACCGTAGACGGCGTTACGCTTTTTGAATAATCGAGCTCGGATAATTTTAACATATCCCCGATTAACAACAGCATACGCTCTGTTTCGCGAGTAATTCCGTCAACATACTTGTTTATTTTATCATCATTATTGTTGATAACGGTTAATTCGTTAAAACATTTTATTGCGGTCAAGGGTGTTTTTAATTCGTGTGAAGCATTAGCAAAAAAATTCTCTCTGCGTTTAGAGCTTTCGCGATTTTCTGTAACATCGGATAATACAGTCATCGTTAAATCGGTATTAGGCAATCGTTTAACCGTGACAAGAAGAATTTTACCGTTATTGGTAATCTCAAAAACCGCGGGGGTTTCGGAAATTATACAATCTCGCACACCTTCGGTAAGCGTTTTATCGCCCGAAAGATAAATCATATCCTTCCCGATTATATCATACGGTGCGTCAAAAGCTTTTAACACAGATTTATTTATTAATGTAATGTTCCCGTTTTCGTCAGTTGTAAAAAGCCCTTCCTCAATGTTATCTAAGATGTAATTGAGCTTACTCCTTTCGTCGCTTATAGTATCAATACTGTTTTGCAGAATTAACGCGATTTCATCAATACCGCGTATAATTGAGTCGATTTCATCATAACTCTCTCCGATTGGTTCATCATCATATTTACCGCTAAAATCCGTTAATGAGCGCAATTTTTGTTCTATTAAATTAAACGGACTTGTGATTCGGTTTGCCATTTGCCTTATAAAAACAAAACACAATGCCGATAAAAGAATCAAGATTATGATTAATAACGGCAAAGTGCTGATTAAATACTTATCAATCTGTCCTACGGGTATGGACGCACGAACGAATACATAGCTTTCTTCGTTATCGTCGAAAATGTCGACTTTTACGGCATAATAAATTAAATCTACGCCGAGAGTATCGGAATATCGGACATGAGTTTGAGGCGTTCCTTTTAACGCGCTTTGAATTTCGGGGCGGTATATGTGATTTTCCATTGTTCCGGTATCAAGAGGGCGACTGTCCGCTAAAACGGTTCCGTCCGGTGCAACCACCGTTATTCTCGTTTGCCCCGTAGTATTATGAACAAAATCGGAAATTGACTTTTTTTCATCATAGAAGCCGGCGTAAATTTGTGCCGTTTCGATAACTTCATCTTTTGCAATTTTTAAGTAATTATTACGCGTAATATAAATAGAAGCCCCGAAAAAAATAACTAAACCCGTGAATACAATTAATATCGTGTATAAAAAAAGTTGTTTTCTCATACTATCATGTACCCCACGCTTCTAATTGTTTGAATCGAGGCTTCGCTTTTAACTTCGTTAAGCTTCTTCCGTATTTCTTTTATATGAATATCGAGCGTTCGAGATTCGCCTAAAAAAGAGTTGCCCCAAATTTCGCTGAATATTAATTCGCGGGTTTGGACTTTTTCTGCGTTTTTACAAAGTAAGTGCAGAATATTGAACTCTTTAAGCGTTACTTGTACAACTATATTTTTCACTAAAATTTGATGCTTCGACAAATTAATTGTTATATCCTTGTAAACAATTTTTTCGCTTTCGGGTAATACAAACCTTTGCGTCTTTCGCAAATTTGCCTTGATTCTTGCGACTAATTCCATAACGCCGAAGGGTTTAGATATATAATCGTCCGCCCCCATGTTAAGTCCTCGAACCTTTGATATTTCCTCTCCCTTTGCCGACACCATAATTACGGGAATATGAGCGGTTTTTTCGTTTGACTTCAATTGTGAGAGAATCATAAACCCATCGTCACCCGGGAGCATAATGTCTAATAAAATCAAATCGGGAAGCCGTTTAGACGATTCCGCGTTATCAAGTACATCGAAAAATGATTTACCGTCGGAAAAACAAAGACAATCAAACTCGTTCTCTGTTGAATATTTATAAACCTCTTGAATAGCTTTATCGTCTTCAACCGCATAGATTAATCTTTTCATAAAAACACCCTCTTTCTCTATTCAGAGCCTGTATAGCAGTTCATTGATTATTCTTTTTATGGAGTACGCCGGTTATTGCGTATTCGACAGACTCGCCGATGTTTACTGCATGGTCGCCGATTCGTTCAAGATATTTTGCAATCATCATGAGCATCATCGCTTGTTTAGCGTTGTCGGGGTTCTTTTTGATAATCGAGATTAAATCATTCACAACCGTTTCAAACAATTCGTCTACTTTATCGTCGGTCTTGTTCAGTGAGCGGGCAAGCTCAATTTCCCGCCCTATATAAGCTTGAACTCCGTCTTTCACCATTTGAATAACAATTGCCGCCATTTGCGGAATGTGTTCTAACTTTTTGATGTATTCTTCTTCGCCGAATTGTGTTGTTATTTCGGCGATATCTCGCGCCTGGTCTCCGATTCTTTCTAAATCGGTAATCATTTTTAACGCCGTCGAAACCTCGCGAAAATCCCGCGCTACGGGTTGTTCAAGTAAAAGAATGTCCAAGCAAGATTTCTCGATTTTACGTTCTAACTTGTCAACAATTCTTTCTTCTTCATAAACCTCCTTAGCGAGTTCAAAATCCCTTTGTGTAAGCGCGACTACGCATTTTTCAAGCGCTATTTCAATATGACGGCACATCTGCACAAGATTATCAAAAACGCTTTTTAAATCTTTATCATAATTTGTTCTGAAGGACATTATTATACTCCTTATTAATAGATTTTTAAATATCACCCAAATCTTCCCGTGATATAATCTTCGGTGCGTTTTTCTTTAGGATTTGAGAATATTTCGCGGGTTACGTTATGCTCAACCATTTCACCTAACAGAAAAAACGCCGTTGTATCGGAAATTCGAGTCGCCTGTTGCATATTGTGCGTTACTATTATAACCGTATATTCTTTTTTCAACTCGGACATTAATTCTTCAATCTTTCCCGTTGAAATGGGGTCAAGAGCCGATGTAGGTTCGTCCATAAGTATAACCTCGGGGGAAACCGACAATGCGCGGGCGATACAAAGCCGCTGTTGCTGACCGCCGGACATTCCGAGCGCGCTTTTTTTTAGTCTGTCCTTTGTTTCGTTCCAAATTGCCGCATTTTTCAGCGATTTCTCAACAATTTCGTCAAGCGCGGCTTTTGAACGAATCCCGTGGGTACGCGGGCCGTAAGCTATATTGTCATAAATGCTCATCGAAAACGGGTTGGGCTTTTGGAACACCATTCCTACCCTTTTCCGTAAAATATCGACGTTCATTCCGCCGTAAATATCCTCTCCGTCTAACAGCATTTTGCCTTTTATAAGGCAACCCTCAATCAAATCGTTCATACGGTTCAGCGATTTTAAAAGCGTTGATTTACCGCACCCCGACGGGCCTATAAACGCGGTTATTTGTTTTTCGGCAATAGGAATCGTGACGTCCTTCAACGCTTGAAACTTATCGTAAAACAAATTCACATTGTTTATTTCCATTTTATAGTTCATACTATATTCCCTCATTAATAAAGATTGTGACCCCGTGCAGTTGTTACATTTTATTTAGAGCTTAGTTTCTTTGCTATAAAACTCGATAATGCGTTGACTAAAACAACCAAAGCCAAAAGTACAACCGCCGTTGCATAAGCCGCGTTAAAATACCTGTCTGTCGGAGCCTGCGGGTTTTGCACCAATTCAAACAAATGTAAGGACAGCGTCCGACCGGAGCGTGTTAAGGCTTTCGGAACCCCCGGGATTGTACCGGCGGTAAAGATTAACGCCGCGGTTTCGCCGACTATACGACCGATTGAAAGGATTATTCCCGCTAAAATCCCGGGCATTGCATACGGTAAAACAATTCTTGTTATGGTGCGGAGCTTTCCCGCTCCGAGCCCGAAGCTTCCCTCACGGAACAAGTCGGGAACCGATATCAACGCCTCTTCGGTTGTTCTTATAATAATAGGCAACACCATCATAGAAAGGGTTAATGCGCCGCCAATCATTGAATAACCCTTGAAAATCATTGTGTTAAACACAATGAACCCGAAAAGCCCGAATACAATCGACGGAATTCCCGCAAGTGTTTCGGTTGTAAGACGTATAACCGAAACAACTTTATTTCCTCTTTTTGCATATTCCACAAGATAAATTGCGGAGCTTATTCCGACGGGAACGGCAATTAAAAGGGTTAATATAACCATAATAAATGTATTGATTATTGCGGGCATCATTGACAAATTATCGGTGGTATATTTCCATTCGAAAAGATGCGGTTTGATGTGAGGTATTCCTTTGATAAGTAAATGTCCGAGCAGAATCGCTACAAGCCCTACCGTGATAACCGCCGCGCCTATTACAAGAATCAACAAAAACAATGACATAGGATGTTTTAAGTAACCCCTCAGCTTTTGTTTAAAAGGGATATAATTAATGGCTTCGCTTTTGCTCATTGCTTTTTACCCCCTCTTTTTATTGCAGAAAAACTGAGATTAATAATCAATATGAAAACGAACAATACAACTGCGGTTCCTATGAGGGCTTCCCTGTGAAGTCCCGTTGAATAACCCATTTCCATTACCACGTTTGAGGTTAATGTTCTTACGCTGCTCAAAATGCTGTCCGGAACAATAGGTGCGTTTCCCGCAACCCATACAACCGCCATTGTTTCGCCGATTGCCCTTCCTACTCCGAGAATTACGCTCGCCAACACCCCCGATTTAGCCGCGGGTAATACCGCAAAAAATACACTCCGCTCGTGTGTTGCACCGAGAGCAAGCGAGCCTTCGTAATAATTATCCGGAACCGCTTTTATTGCCGACTCCGAAACATTAATAATTGTAGGTAAAATCATTATTCCGAGCATGATTGACGCCGCAAGAACACCCGAGCCGCTCGGTTGTTCCGGGAACAAGCCGTGAATCAAAGGCACCAATAATTGTAATCCGAGAAATCCGTAGACAACCGACGGTATCCCGGCGAGCAATTCCACAAAAGGCTTTAAAAGCTTATAAAGCTTTTGCGGACAAAAACGCGCCATGAACACAGCCATAAGTATTCCGACGGGAACGCCTATGACAATCGCCCCCGCCGTTACATAAAGGCTTCCGATTATCATAGGGAAAATTCCGTAAATGTCGGCGTTTGGTTTCCATTTTTGACCGAGAAGAAATTCCTTCAGCCCTATCTCTTTAATTGCGGGTAATCCGTTTGCGAAAATAAACACACAGATTAACGCAACCGCTATGATAGAGATACAAGCCGCCGCCAAGAACATTACTTTAACGGCGGCTTCTCTGAACTTCCCTCTGTTGACGTTGCTTGCATTATTCATCAGATATATTTCCTTACTATAACACTCAACGCTTAAACTAACTGTTAATTGTCAATTGTCAACTGTCAACCGTCAAGTTCTTCCCATTTTGTTATATCACCTTCATCTTGGAAGATTGCTTTAATTTGGTCTTTAGTGGCGTCGCTGAACGGGTTGTCAACGTGTACTATTACGGCGATACCGTCTAAACAAATTACTAAATCCTCAATCCCTTGTTCAAGCTCTTCGTCTTTTAATTCACGGGAAACCATACCAATGTCACAACCGCCGTTAATTGTAGAGGTTACGCCGGTGCCCGAGTCTGTGGTTTGAATTTCAATATCCGCGCCGTCAACAAGTGCTTCGTATGCTTCTTTTAGCTTTGTCATAACGGGGCTTACCGATGACGAACCGTCGATAATGACCGCTCCCGCTTTTCCGTTGCTGACAAACGGCCCGGTTGAACCTTCGCTTATACATTTTTCGTTGGTGATAACCGCTTGCCCTTCATCGCTCATGATAAAGTTGATAAAATCTTGTGCGGCATCGCTTATTCCGTCAACGCTCGTAACGATATTAAACGGACGTTTAATTGTATATGAGCCGTTTAAGACGTTTTCAACAGAAGCTTCGGCACCGTCAATTTTTAATGCTTTTACTTTGTCGTCAAGAGAGCCGAGTGAGATATAACCGATTGCCTGTTTATTTCCCGCTACGGCACCTATAACCGCTCCGGTTGCATTTTGTACATCGGCGTCGGGTCTTACGTCATCGACTTTTTTGCCTTCGGCATTTTCAATTCTTACATCGAATAATTCCACAAACGCGCCGCGAGTTCCCGACCCGTCTTCACGAGTGATTACCGCGATTGCGCCTGTGATTGCATCTTGTTCACCCTCTTCTTCGTCAACTTCGAGTGTATTGTCTTCGGTGTCAGCTTGATTATTATTGTTGTTATTGTTGTTGTCGTTGTTGCCGACATCGTTTGCGGGAGGGGATACCGGGTCTTCATCGGGATTACAAGCCGCAAAGGTCAGCAGCATTGCCGCAGCAATCATAATTGCAAGTAGTTTTTTCATTAGTTTAGTTCTCCTTAAAAATAAGTGTTTTTTATGTAATCAACCGATTACAAGCATATATTAACACGAAAAAACGAAAATAAATAGCATAAAAATGTAATAAATTCGCAAAGATTTTGTAAAGCCGTATTCATTAATTTAGAGGCTTAAAATTGTTTGTAGGGGTAATGGTATTGCTTTTTTGGCAATTACCATACCCCTACATGACCCGAAGATATTGCGCGATATTTACTTGCTTTCCTCATCTAACATAAAACGATACTTTAATGCGCGTAAACGTCTTTGATTCCTACTGATTTCATCAATTGATGTATTAGTGTTGAATAAAAACGAAAGCCCCCAAAAATTTGTTATTGTTGATACTATGCTTTTCATGATGAACACCTCTTTTCTTTATTATGACATCATTATAACACGGTCAATGTAAAGGGCAATAGCAATAAATCGTAAATGTTTTATATATTTTTTATAAGTAAAACGGGTATCATTATTACGATACCCGATTATATTTCATTGATTTTTCGAGACTATATTCTGAGCCTAATCAATCGTGAATCTCTGCTCTAAAGTATGCTCGTCAAAATCACCCGGTTGGCGAACGAACAAAATTCTCTTTTGAAATTTATACTCACCGACAGGCAATTCTTCTCTAAGAACCCATTCCCAATTGACTTCACGCGATATTGTCTGCGACATCGGTGCAATCGTGTATCCGATTAATGTAACAACCATACCTCCGTTTAATTTCCTCCACACATCGCCGTCTCTGACGAATAAGGAATAATCCTCACCGTCGGTAAATTCCATGTCGGTTTGATTCACAAATGTATAGGACAATCCGATTGATGTAATGTCGTCGATGAAAAGCTCCGGAAGTTTTTTAGAATTATCGGGTACAAGAGAATTGGGTTCCAAATCTTCTACCGGGTGGGTTTCTTCAGAACCACTCCCCTTCAACGAAAATAAATCCATGTCTATGTTCATTTTCGACAGCTTCGGATTTTCCTCAATGATAGCGGAAATAAACGCCATAACCTCCTCACGAAGCTCCTCCACCTGCTCGTCTGTTCTCATAAAGTTAACATTGATGTTATTTTCGGCGTTACCGCTTCCTATACCGCTTATCGGGTATTTTTCAAACAAAGCGTCATCTACAAAGCTGCGGATTAGATTAATTTCGCTTTCACTGTAATTAAAAGCAGACACTGCCGAAGAGCCGTTTTCGGGATTGTTTCCGTCTCGATTGTTACAAGCTGACAACAGCAACGCAATCGGAAGAATAATCGTGATTAACCTTTTCATGGTGATTCCTCATTTTTTATTTTTAAGAGTTAAGCGGTATATATACATAACACAAATGAAGTCTATAAAAGGTTGCCTATAGTTACACATTACAAATCGCTTTTTCGCCGATTACAGTCTTTGCATAATACTTGACAGTTTTCAATATTAGTTTTACCGCCTTGACTCCAAGGCGTAATATGGTCGGCTTCCATTTGCTTTAACTCAAATTTTTTGCCGCACTTTGTACAAATCCCCTTTTGCTTTTCGTAAACAAGACGTTTTTGCTCATTATCAAATAAACGCAGATTTAATAAGCGTTCATCATTAGGTAATTTATTGCTTAATATAAATTCATAAATACCTTTACGATTTCCAACGTCCGGGTCTGTCATTAGGGTTTCTATTTCTTTTTCCAGTTTGTTTGCATCAAGCGTGTCGTTTTTATGACGATTATAAAGCATTCCCCAGTCTACATATTGCATTTCATTTCTGTATATTTTAAATTTCGCCTTAACCCATGCAATGACAGCTTCAAAATATAATTGCAATTCGTCGGCGTTAGATTCCTTACAGTGTTTATTCATATAATCACGAATTTTCTCATCTTCTTTACTGCATATATGCCATTGAATTGCTCGTTCTAAAAACTCTTGACGACTGACTCTGCCTTTAATATATTTATCAGCAAGTCCTCCCGCAGGACAATTTGGTTTACTAAAATATCGTTTAGCGGCTGAAACCCAAGGACCGGAGTAGACGGCGTTTCGCAACTCTTGCGAAGTTAGCGGCAGTCCGGCAACATTAATACGTTCAAACCAGTTAAGCTTTTCTGTATCAGTCCCTTCGCAAGTATAAATCATTGGTGTATAATTAAGTATCTTTTCTTTTTCCTCGGAATAAAAATTACCGAATGAGCGATGTTCGACAGAAAACCCGCCTTCGCTAACAAATTCACAAAAGCTTAGGATTCTTTGTTGCCCGTCTAATACCTCATAAGTGCCATCTGTTTTTTTAGCAAAATACATAATGTTCAACGGATAGCCGTTTATTATTGAGTCGATTACTAACTCTTTTCGTTTTATATCATAAATTGATTCGCGTTGATAAAACGGGCGAATATCAAGCTTTCCGCCTAAACCACCCGCACCGTCGTCATTATTATAGAAATCTTTAGATATTTGTTCGACCGTTAAATGAAGTCTTTCAAGTTTCATTATTTTTTTACCTTTCTCTTTATAACAATACGCGCGTAGGTTGCTTTTCCGTTTACTACTAAACCTTGGAAGCTTTTATGTCTGTCATCAAGATAAACAGGATTAGCCTGTATAAAATCGGGATGTTTCTCTCTTTTATCGTTGGCAACACCTATCAATTCGAATTGGTCGGGGTTATAATTTCCGAGAAATGTTGACGGCACTCCCATTAACCCATAATAATCCTTTGGTATATTTTTTACCTCATTTACTTCAATCGCATTATAATTATCATAGGTCGGAAAAGCATCTGTATCATAAGTGCGATACAACAACATTTCTTCATGACGTTTTAGTACATCTAAATTTGTCAACCAGCATCCCATAATATGCTTCATACGCACACCGTTAATAATTTTTTCGCATTTATAATGTTCCGGAACAATAAACCACATATCCGAGTTTATATTCCTGTATCCAAGCCACATCTTACCCGCTTTTATAGGTGCGAAAACTTCTTTATAAATTAAACAATTTTTATTTCCTATAATTAAAAATTGTTTATTATATTTTAAAAGTTGGGTAATAAATTCTTTAAACAGCGAAAAAGGCGGATTCGTTACAACAATATCGGATTCTTTAAGTAACTCAACACATTCGTCAGAAAGAAAATCACCATTACCGTTAAGACTTTTAACATTTTGCTTAACAAGATTTTTTACATCATCAAGCGTATGTATATCCTTAACATTTGTGAGTTCAATTTTACAAGCTTCGGAAGGTAATTGTATTTTCACATCTAACAACGAGAGTTGTGTTCCGGATATAGTTGAGCCGCTAAAACTTGTTGCAATCAATTTTTTTAAACCAAGTTGTTCAAAATTCATAGCAAAATACTTAAAAAAATTGCTTTCATATGGGTCGTCACAATTACAAAAAACGGTTTTATCCTTAAACTGTTTTATATAATGACGCAATTCTGCATCAATAACTTCACGTGTTGTATAAAATTCGTCATTTTTTTCTTTTTTTGCACCCGTTAAACGTTTGTTCGGCATTATTATACCTCCTTCAAAAAAATTTTTGTATGTGAAAATGATATACTATACCGCATATAGTATATCATAAAATTTTCTTCTTGTCAAATATTATTTAAAAGTTTCCAAACGATTCACCTATGAACAAAAGCGGGAGCATTATACTCCCGCTTTTATCTATACTCATTAAAAGTCTAATCCGCAAGCGAAAATTCAAAGCTGTATTCGGGGAAAAGCGGACATTCCGCTCTGATTCCGACAACCCGTTCAACCGGGAGAATAGTCTTCAATATTCGCTTTGAAATAAAGTCAACATCGCCGAACATTTGAGTTGTACCCATTGAGGAAATATCTTCATAGGTGAACACTTCGCCGTTGTCTAAAATGGGGATAAAGTGCATATATGACAGAATAATGTCGAAGCCTTCAAAACCTTCTGACTCTACAAATTCCCCTAACGTCATAGATTTTCCTAACGCTATAGATTCACCCTCCGGCATAATAACAATCGTATCGCTTTCTGTAAAATTCTTGTGAAGTGTTTTTGACGACTCGCCGTCAATTTCAATATTGATTGAAAGGGGGGAGATTTCCACCGATTTGACAAATACATCAACGTCGTTTACGTCAACATGATACCCTTTATCAAAGGTTTTTGTATGGTCTTGATACTCGAGAACCCACGACGCAACCCACCTTCCCGCAATTAATGTTTCAAAATCGGCGGCTTTACTCATACACGCGCCTAAGTCCTCAAAGGAAAGGGTAATTTCTCTGCCGTTGTAATCCTGTCTCGAATCATTGTGAATGATTATGGCGTGGTAGAATTGATAAATAGTGTTGCCGTTTTCGTCGGTGATTGTTTCATATGAATCGTGTACTATATTAGAACTGACGCTGCTCATAAACACATTATCCGGGAGAAGGTCAACGCGTTTGTCGTAACCGAATTTTAAAAGCTCTTCATAATTATAATATCCCTCAATTTTTATATGCTCCCAAAGATTATCGAAATTTTCGCAGTCGAGCAGTTGCGGGTTTTCGGACGAAAACTTGAGCATTATATAAACCATGTTCTCGTCGGCAAGCGTTTGCAAAACGTCCATGGTAACGCCGTTGTCGGTTGCCGACAGATTGACCTCCTGTAACATACCGTCATCTGCTAACTTTTCTTGCATTTGCTCGTCGGCTTCAAATATCTCCGCTAATTTCGGACTTCGGTTATTTATAATAGTATACGCGCCGACAGAAAGTGTGCCTATTATTGCGATAATTGCCGCCGCCGCTATTACCGTCTTTGCTTTCATAATTTTAAAATTTCCTTTCTTAATGTTTTTTTGTTGTGTTGCGTTTTGACTCGCGAGTGTGTTTATAACACGCTCGTGGAAAGTATCAGATACTTCGGGGAATATATCGTCCCATCTTTGATTTTTCATTCGAATCCTCCTCCTTAAGCAATATTTTGAGTTCGGCTTTGGCGCGTGATAATCTGCTTTTTACCGTCCCCTCGGGGATTTTCAACATTGACGCGACCTCGGTCGTTTTAAACCCCTCAACATAGTGTAGCGTGACCACAATTCGATGTTTCTCGTTGAGCAGCATGATTGCGTTGTACAAACCTATATCGCTCGATTCAAATGTCGGCTCTGATTTTAGATATTCCTCAAACGGAACCGTTGCACTGCGCGCTTTAAGAATACGGTAACATTCGCGGATTAATATACGGCAAAGCCACGTTTTAAAGAATTTCTCTTCCTTAAGCGAGTTCAGCTTTTGAAAAGCTTTCAGAATAGCCTCCTGTATCGCGTCGGCACAATCGAACTCATTTTTAAGTATAGCCTTTGATATGCGGTAAAGGGTGGGCTCGGCTTCTAAAACTCGCCTTGTAAATTCGTTTTGATTCATGCTCTCCTCCTTTCGGGTGTATTTTGAACCGGTTACATTAATTAGAGCGTTTTAATATGTAAAAGGTTCCAAAATTTTTAAATAAAAACGGGCGGAATTGTTCCCGCCCGTTTAGTAAAGTATATATTAACGCGCTATTCGGCGTTTTTGTGCCTATTTTTATATTGTACAATTTCATCGAGGTGAATACGCTGTTGCGGGGTAAGCCCCTCAAACGACGCGCCGTAATGTCGCGTATTGTCCGCACCGACCCGCGTATCTGCGCGACGAATTTTTATATTTATAACAATATCGACTATATCAATGCCCGGCTCGTTAATCAAAAGCCTGAGCTTATAGAGGCTCCCCAATGTAAGACAGGGTGTGGGTTTTTCTTCTTGTGTTGCGTTAGGTGGGAGCGAATTATATATTTCTTCGTTTTTACAGTTGTCGGTGAAAAACTTTATTCCGCCCGCCGCGAAATCAATAACAGATATTTTTACATTGTCTTCGTCTTTATTGTCGCCGATTATCTCTGCTTCACAAATACATATTGCGCGCTTATATGCCCGCTTATCAAATTCTAACATGAGACCGCCCTCCTCATAATTAATATAAAACACATAAAACAACTTACCAAAACTCGTTTTCACCTATATTTTATCACACACTTTTAATAAAGTCAATCAATTTATAATTTTTTACTTGAAATATTTTACGGAATATGATAGAATAAATTATATCGAAATTTTTTAGTTAATTTATAAGGGGTAATATGAAGTTAAAAAGAACACATTATTGCGGAGAGGTTGAGGGAATAGGCGGCTCGGTGACGGTAGGGGGATTTGTAAAGCGAATCCGCGACAAGGGCGGGCTTGTATTCATCGACCTCCGCGACAGGACGGGCGTCGTACAACTCGTGCTTGACGATACCGTTGCGGACGCGTTGTTTCAAACCGCAAAAGCTATACGAAGCGAATATGTCATTATGGCGGCGGGAACGCTTCGCGAAAGGGAAAGCGTGAATAAGGAAATCGCGACGGGGAACGTCGAGATACTTGTGTCCGACATAGAAATCCTTTCTAAAGCACAAACCCCGCCCTTTGAAATCACGGATAAAACAAATGTCGGGGAGGAGCTTCGCCTTAAACACAGGTATCTTGACCTTCGCCGAAAAGAGCTGCAGGATAATCTTCTCACCCGACACGAAATCGCTAAGGCAACCCGCGAATATTTCTATGACAACGGTTTTTTGGAAATCGAAACGCCTACCCTTATTAAGTCAACACCCGAGGGGGCGAGAGATTATCTTGTACCGTCGCGCCTCCATAACGGCAAATTCTACGCCCTTCCACAGTCGCCGCAGATTTATAAACAATTGTTGATGATTAGCGGCTTCGACAGGTATATTCAACTTGCGCGGTGTTATCGCGACGAAGACCTTCGCGCCGACCGACAACCCGAATTTACCCAAATTGACCTCGAAATGTCTTTTGTTGATGTTCCCGATATTCTCGAAATGATTGAGGGGTATATAAAACACATTATGCGAGAAATAAAGGGAATTGATGTTTCGTTGCCTTTGCCGCGCCTGACATACGATAACGCTATGGAACTATACGGAACGGATAAGCCGGACACCCGTTATGACATGAAAATCGTCGATATTTCGGAAGCGGTTAAGGATTCCGAGTTTATAGTGTTTAGCGAGGCTTTAAAAGCGGGGGGCGGCTCTGTACGCGGAATTGTCGCAAAAAATTCGGCGGGAACGCTCACTCGTAAGGAAATAGACAAGCTGACCGAGTTTGTGCGCGGGATAGGCGGTAAGGGCTTGGCGTACATTCGTTGGACGGCGGAAACGGATTCTCCCGCTTGTTCCTTCGGCAAATTTATGAAGGACGGCGAGTTAGAGGCGCTTTGTGCGGCTCTCGGCTGTGAAAAAGGCGATACGGCGTTTATTGTTTCGGACAAAAATAGCGTGACATTGCCGATTTTAGGCTCGCTCAGAAAGGTTGTAGCCGAAAAGCTTGACATTATACCCGAAGGCGGATACAATTATACCTGGATTACCGATATGCCGTTTTTTGCAGAAGAAGACGGTGAATTTGTTGCAATGCACCACCCCTTCACCTGTCCGACCGATGAAAGCCTACAATATATAGACAACGACCCGTCTAAGGTATATGCAAAGGCGTATGATTTGGTTATTAACGGCGTAGAGTTATTGTCGGGTTCAATAAGAATAACCGATTACGAGCTACAGGCGAAGATGTTCTCCGCTTTAGGCTTGACCGATGAGGAAATTCGGGTTAAATTCGGCTTTCTTGTTGAGGCATATCGCTATGCCTGCCCGCCGCACGGCGGCGCGGGAATCGGCTTGGACAGGCTCGCAATGGTGTTAAGCGGCGCGGAAAGTCTTCGCGATGTAACGGCGTTTCCGAAGGTGAAGGACGCGAGCGAACCAATGTCGGATTGTCCGGCGGAGGTTGATTTAAAACAATTGGAAGAATTGGGGATTATACTCCTTAACTGCTAAATTTGCAGTGATTTTGCAGTTAAGGAGTATAAATAAATAAAACGAGAGAGGAAAGACAAATGCAAAACGAATCGTATAAAGCCGCGGGTGTGGATATTGACGCAGGGTACAGGGCGGTAGAACTAATGAAGGGCGATATAAGGAGAACACATAATAGCTGTGTTCCCGAAGACATAGGGGGGTTCGGCGGATTGTTCATTCCCGATTTAGCGGGAATGAAGGAGCCGGTATTCGTTTCGGGAACGGACGGGGTCGGAACAAAGCTCAGAATCGCACAATTGTTGGATAAACACGATACGGTGGGAATCGACCTCGTTGCGATGTGTGCCAACGATATAATCTGTTGCGGGGCAAAGCCGCTCTTCTTCCTCGATTATATACATTGTGACAAGAATATTCCCGAGATGATTGCGGCTATTGTAAAAGGTATTTCCGACGGCTGCGTCGAAGCGGGCTGTGCATTAGTAGGCGGGGAAACGGCGGAGCACCCCACCTCAATGGAGGAGGTATTTGAGCCGGCAATTGTATCCCGCCCCATATATGAGTATGATTTGGCGGGGTTTTGCGTAGGCGTAGTCGACAGGTCTAAATTAATAGAAAAGAAAGCAAAAGCGGGTGACGCTTTACTCGGTCTCGCTTCGAGCGGTGTACATTCGAACGGCTTTTCATTAGTCAGAAAGGTTTTTAATATAATAAGCAGGGCGGGGTTAAACGAGAAGCTCGCAAAAACGCTTTTAACGCCGACGGAAATATATGTTAAGCCGGTCTTAGATTTAATAGACAAAATTGAAGTAAAAGGAATCGCTCATATAACCGGCGGCGGGTTTTTTGAAAACATTCCGCGTTGTCTCCCCGACGGAGTTGCCGCACGGGTTGTAAAATCGTCGTATCAGATACCCGAAATATTCGGCATGATTGCAGAACGCGGGACTATACCCGAAAACGATATGTACGGTACGTTTAACATGGGAATAGGCATGGTTGTGGCTGTTGCGCCCGAAAACGCACATAAAGCCGTCGGGCTTTTAAAAATGAACAATGTAAAAGCGCACATTATAGGCGAGGTCATCAACGGTGATGAAGGCGTTGTATTAGTATAAGGGGGCGCGTTAGTTTGAAAAAGATAGCCGTATTAGTTTCGGGCGGCGGAACAAATCTTCAAGCGTTGATTGATTCGGGGATTGATATTAATCTTGTCGTTTCCTCAAAAAAAGACGCCTATGCGTTGACCCGCGCCACAGAAAACGGTATAAAAACGGCAATAGTCGATTGGTCGGAATACAATAGAGACAGGGAGCGGTTCAGCGGGGATATTCTCGCTATTCTTGCCGCTCATAATATCGAGCTTGTTGTCAATGCGGGGTTTATGGTAATACTGTCCGATTGCGTCTGTAAAGCGTTCCCCAACGCAATGATTAACGTACACCCGTCTTTAATCCCCGCCTTTTGCGGAGAGGGGTTCTACGGCATAAAGGTTCACAAGGCCGCGCTCGAAAGAGGCGTTAAGGTTTCGGGTGCAACGGTACATTTTGTAACCGAGGTTTGTGACGGCGGCCCTATAATCATGCAAAAATCGGTCGAGGTTTATGAAGACGATACTCCGGAAAAGCTTCAAGCGAGAGTAATGGCGGTTGAACGCGAGATTCTTCCCGAGGCGGTTAAATTATTAAATAAATAAACAAAAGGGAGATTAAAAATGGAAAAAATTAATGACATTCTGACTTCACAGGCGTATCCCGGCAGAGGGATTATAATGGGGCTTACTCCCGACGGCAATAACGCCGTCATTGCTTATTTTATAATGGGGAGGAGCGATAATTCGCGCAACCGTATCTTCGTTGAGGACGGGGTTAATCTCCGCACACAGGCTTTTGACGAAAGTAAGGTCAGCGACCCGAGCCTAATTATTTACAGACCCGTCCGCGTTGACGGCTATAGGATTATTGTTACTAACGGGGTTCAGACCGACGGAATAGCAAAGCTAATGGACAGAAAACATTTAACTTTTGAACAGGCGTTACAGTTTATTGAATTTGAACCCGACCCGCCGATTTACACCCCGAGAATTTCGGCTATTATGGATTTGGTTCAATTTAATTACAGACTTTCAATTGCTAAAACGGCAGGCGGCAACCCCGACTCGTGCAGTCGTTTTGTATATTCATATTCGTCACCGATTGCGGGGAAGGGGCATTTTATTCACACCTACGGCAACGACGACAAAAACTTGCCGAGTTTTTGCGGCGAGCCGGTTACGCTCGAAATCGAAACAGATTATATTGACGAATTAACAAACAATATTTGGACTTCGCTTAACGCCGACAATAAAGTATCGTTGTTCACCCGTTTTATTGATTTAGACAGCGGGAAATTTGAAAGCAGGGTGGTGAACAAATATGAATGAGCTTCAATTAAAATACGGGTGTAACCCTAACCAAAAGCCCTCTCGTATATTCGTGGAAAAAGGCGGGGATTTGCCGATTAGCGTTTTAAACGGAAACCCCGGTTATATTAATTTTATGGATGCGTTAAACGGGATTCAACTCGTGACGGAGCTGAGCGCGGCTACCGGTGGAATGCCGGCGGCGGCTTCCTTTAAACACGTATCCCCCGCCGGAGCCGCAGTAGCGGAAACGCTCGTTAAAGCATATGAAAAGGCGCGCGACGCGGATAGGGTGTCGAGCTATGGGGATTTTATATGTCTTTCCGCTAAGTGTGACGTTCGAACCGCCGAATTTATAAAGCCGCTTGTGTCGGACGGGGTAATTGCACCCGACTATTCGCCCGAGGCTTTGGATATTCTCAAGGGGAAGCGTAAGGGCGGGTATAATGTAATAAAGATTGACGCGGATTATATCCCCGCCGCAATTGAACAAAGACAGATTTTTGGCGTTACCTTTGAACAGGGGCGCAACGAGTTAAAAATTGACAATGCGATTCTGTCGAATATTGTCACCGATAATAAAAACCTTCCCGATTCGGCAAAGCGGGATTTAATTGTCGCGTTGATTACCCTCAAATACACCCAATCGAACTCGGTCGCTTATGCTTACGACGGACAGGTTATCGGAGTCGGCGCGGGGCAACAGTCGCGGATTCACTGTACTCGTTTAGCGGGCAATAAAGCGGACAACTGGTTCTTACGAAAGAACGAAAGGGTTCTTTCGCTTCCCTTTAAAGCGGGACTTAAGCCGGCAGATATTGATAACGGGATTGACAATTATGTAATAGGCGAGGTTGAACACGATTGGGAGCGGTTATACACAAAAAAGCCCGAGCCGTTTACCGATTCCGAAAAGCGCGCATGGTTAGACACAATGAGCGGTATTTCGATTGGCTCGGATGCGTTTTTCCCCTTCGGCGACAATATAGAACGTGCGCGACGAAGCGGCGTTGCTTATATTGCACAGCCCGGCGGGTCAATTCGTGACGATAATGTTATAGCGGCTTGTAACAAATACGGTATGACAATGGCGTTTACCGGGATTCGTCTTTTTCATCATTAATGTTCTCTAAGGAATTGTCAACTTTATTTATTGACAATTCCTAAAAACCAAATATCCCCCGCCTCGAAAGACCTCCCGTTCAGGTAATCGAGGTGGGTGTTTTTTTGGTCGTCATCAAAACTAAACATTAGCTTATAGCTGTACAACGCTTGTTTCGTAACCCCGTATTGTTTATTTATTCTATTTCTTCCGTATTTTCCGTCGCCGAGCAACGGACAACCTATGTAAGCCATGTGTGCGCGGATTTGGTGGGTACGCCCCGTTAAAAGGTCAATTTCCGCTAATGCCAAACCGTTTTTTTCTTTTAAAATACGATATTTTGTGACAATAGTCTTATTTTCGCTCGTTTTATGAGCGGTAATCTTCACCGTGTTTGTTGTTTCGTCTTTTTCGAGAAACGCGGTTAGGGTTGCTTCCTTTTGTTGCGGAACGCTCGTTAAAATACAAAGATACAGCTTTTTTATTAACCTTTGTTTTATTTTTTCGTTCATAACCCGCAACGATTCGGCGTTTTTTGCGGCTATGACAATGCCGCCTGTGTTACGGTCAATGCGATTGCACAGGGCGGGTTCAAAGCTATTTTCGTTTTCGGGGTTAAACTCGCCTTTTTTGTACAGATACGCCTTAATCCTGTTTATAAGGTTGTCCGTTCCGTCGTGACAAAGAAGCCCGACCGGTTTATCCGCAAGAAGAATGTTCCCGTCCTCGTAGATAATTTGCAGCTTCGTTGATATACCGTGAAATTTTGGGCTTTTATAATCTTCTTTTTTTTCATTATAAAGGTTTTCTTTGAGAAAAACCTTTATACTGTCGTTTTGTATTAGTTTGTCGTCGGCTTTTCCGCGTTTATCGTTTATTTTAATGTCTTTATTGCGTAGTGCCTTTCTTATTACGCCGATTGTCAACCCCTGTTTCGTTAAAAAGCGCGTTAATGTTTGTCCCGCGTCGTTTTTCCCTACCGCGAATTGTTTAAGAATCATTTTATACTCTCTAACCCTTCCCCTTGTTTTTGAGTCCGCCCTTGAACGCGGAAAGGATATTGTTTTCAAAGCTAAAGTTGAGGTTAGACTTTTCGCGTTCGCGTTTCAAAGCCAATTTGACCATTTTATCGAGCAAGTCGGAATATTTTATCCCGACCGGTTCAAACAGATAAAATGCGAAACTCCCCGGAATTGTGTTGATTTCGTTAAACCAAAGCTCGTCTGTATCAAGATTTATAAGAAAATCAATCCGCGCAACCCCGCCGCAACCGAGAGCCTTAAATGCCTTTACCGCAAGCGTTCGTATTTCCTCGCGCCTTAATTCGCTCAATTCGGCGGGAATTTTCCTTTTAAGCGACGCCATTCCGCCGGCTTTTGCATTGTCGCCGTTTTTTTCGCCGCTTTTGTATTTGTCGTCAAAGTTGAGAATCCCGCCGTCTTCGCTGTTCCTGCCGTCTGCATTTCCGACGAGCGGCTCTTCACATTCGCCCGCCTCCGCCGCGTCCTTGTCGCCTAAAACGGCACAGTTGATTTCCTTTAGGTTGACGATTGCGGGTTCCGCCAACACAACGTCCGCGAAAAGTAAAGCGTTTTCAATCGCGAGAATTAAATCGTCTTTAGTTTTTGCGATTCTTATGCCTATACTTGAGCCGAGGTTGACGGGTTTGATTATTGTGGGGAGCGCGATTTGTTCGATAATATCGCCCGTTACCCCGTCTTTATCATCAATATAGCGTTTCGCCGTAAATGTCAGACAGTCTAAGACGGGAACACCCGCCTTGTTCAAGACGGCTTTCATTACCCCTTTGTCCATACCGACCGCCGAGCTTAGAATATTACAACCGGCATAAGCGAGCCCGAGCGTTTCAAAATACCCCTGTAGCGTTCCGTCTTCAACATTTGTTCCGTGAACGGCGGGGAGCGCGACGTCGATAAACGCACACGGCTTTTTGAGTTCGATTTTCTTTGATGTAACGCGATATAATCCCACCCGCCCCGTTACGTTTAAAAGCGTTACGGGTGTACTCTTTTTTAAAAGCTTTACGATGTCGGCGTATTCTTCTATTTTACCTATATTCTCACCCGTGAAAAATGCGTTTTCCTTTGTGATGTATATAGGTACAACATCGTATTTATCACGGTCAATTGCCGCAAACGCCTGTAGCCCCGTAATAACGGACACCTCATGCTCGGTGGACTTTCCGCCGAAGAATACCCCTATTGTTGTTTTCATAAGTCACCTCTGTGTTATAGCAGTTCTTCTTAACATTTACACTTTCTTCTTAATAATTATCCGGTAAATCGTTTTCAATCAGTATTACTTTTTTGGGGGCATCTATTCCGTTTGCGAAGGTCATACCCTCGTTAAACGAATTGAAAACGTGTATTTTGCTCTCGTCAAACCCTCTCTCTGTCAATCCCGCTTTAATGGGGGGAGCCTGATTCTTGCCGATTAAAAGCGCGTAATCACATGATGAGGCGGCTTTTTCGCCGAGGGCTTTATTTAATTGTTCGGACTTTTCGCCGAGCTCCACCATTCCGGGTGTGATTAAAATTTTTACCCCGTCGAATAGCTTTAATGCGTCGAGCGCGGCTTTTGCACCCGCGGGGTTTGAGTTAAACGAATCGTCTATTATTGTTGTATTTCCCGTTGCTTTTATTTGCAGACGGTGCGGAGCGGGTTCAAGGCGTTTTACGGGAAGGATTAGCTCATTAAGTGCGATACCGAGCGTGTGCGAAACGGCAATAGCCCCTAATATGTTTTGAACATTATGTTCGCCGATTAATTGCGTTTTAAAAGCGGCGGTCTCGCCGTTTTTTGCATAAACGGTAAAAGCCGTTCCTTTTTCCGAAACGGTAATATCTCTCGCTTCGTAATCAACCTGTGAATGTGATATTCCGTATCGGATTGTGTTTTTATCCAACCTATGCTCACAAATATACTCGTTATCATAATTGAGGAAGCAAATGCCGTCCGTTATCGAATTTGTAACAGAAAACTTTTCGTCTATTATGTTTTCTATGGTTTTCATCGACTCTAAGTGTTGATGTCCGATTGAGGTAATCATAGCGTGTTTTGGATTGACTATATCGCATATTTCGGCAATATCCCCCCGCCATTTCATACCCATTTCACATATGAATATTTCATGTGTGGGGAGAAGGTCGTTTCGGACGGTTTTGACGACTCCGAGGGTTGTGTTGTAGCTTTCGGGCGTCATTAGCACGTTGTACTTTGCCGACAGAAGCTTTTTGAGGTAAAACTTTGTTGATGTTTTGCCGTAGCTACCGGTAACGCCGATTGTGATTAGGTCGGGGCGGGAGCTTATTATCCTCTTAGCGTCTTTTATATAACGGTTGTTATTAGCTTTTTCGATTGGCGCGTTGATTATATTAGCCAAAATCGGGAACAGCGGCGCGAATATGACCAAAATCGGCATCAGCAAGTAGAGCTTTAACCACACCAAAAAAAGCCCCGTTATGAAATATAAGACCAATCCCGTTGCGGTCATTCGTATTACCCTATGGGTGTATACAAGCGGTTTTTTTGCTTTTGCTTTAGTTTTACCGCCAAAATAAGTGTTAAAAAGGTTTTTCAGCGGCTTAAACAGCCATTTAAGATGAGCGTCGTTTTTGTATGAGTTCAACTGTAGCATATGAATCGAGCTTTCAAAGACCGACAGCCATAACAGCGTTGTAACAAATGTTATTATATAGACATCAAGCTTTAGAATCCATCTCAGTATTTCGGTCATTTTCCCACCCCTAAATATGAATCAAGAATTTTTGTAAAAAGCGCGGACTGTTCCAAAAAGGCGTAATGTCCCGCGTTTTTTATAACCGCCAACCCTGCGTTTTGCATCAAGCCTTCCATTAATTTGCCGTCCGAAATCGGGGTCGAAGCGTCATTTTCGCCCCATATAAGCAAAACCTCTTCGCTTATTTTCGGTAAAAGCCGGGTCAAATCTTCATTGACGATTTGTACGAGCGATGCGCGCATAACGGGCGAGGCGGCGCGATAATCCTCCGAGCCGTATTTTTGTCGCATTTTTTCGACGGCTTTCGGAAAATGCTTTAAAAAAGCTCTTTTTGTTTTAAAAATTAGCGTTTTTATTTTTTGTAACGCCGTTCTTTTGGGTTTAATCCCCGCCGCACCCGTGTATACTACTTTTGTCGGAGACAGGCGTTTTTCCGCTAAAAGCTTTGTGGTAATTCTGCAACCGAGGCTATGCGCGAATATGATATCGGGTTGTATGTCGGCGGCTTCGCAAAAGCAAATTATAAAATCGGCATAATCGGACACCCCCCACGGCTGTGGCGGCTCGGGGGTTTCGCCGAACCCCGGCAATTCGGGGAGGATTATGCGATATTGTGCCGAAAGGTGGGTTATAACGGACGAATATACTGCCGCGTTACAGCCCCAACCGTGCAGAACCAATACCGTCGATTTCCCCGCACCCGTATCTGTATAATTGACCTTTATTTCGTTAATTTCAATAAACATATTATTCATTATACATTGTTATTCAAAAAAAATCAAGTATAGTATTTTAAATACTTGACAAATGGATAAAAATTTGATATAATGCTTTATGTAGATTATAATTTTAGATTGGAGAGAATATGAAAACGTGTACAAATTGCGGAAACGAGTCGTATAGAGTCGAATCAAGGTTTTGCTTAAAATGCGGGAGTGAATTACCCGAAAAGGCAGAAGGCTCTCGGAATATTAACATTTGCACAAATTCCGGTTGTGAATATCATAAAAGCGAGTTTATTTATCCCGATGACGCTAAATTTTGCGATATTTGCGGAAGCTCGACAATGTTTGGGCGGTAAGCGTTGAGCGGTATAGTTCTCGCGAGATAATAAGGAGCTGTAAATAATAGTTAAGTTGTTTATCAACGGTTCCTGACTGTGGTGTCGCCAAGCGGTAAGGCAACGGACTCTGACTCCGTCATTCGAGGGTTCAAATCCTTCCACCACAAGCAAATTGTACAAATACGAACCCCGAACCGATTTTCGTCGGCGAGGTGTTCGTATTTGTTTTTCCGATTGGCTTGTAGAGCGGATTCGGACAGGCGGACACATCTGTGTTGGGTTGTCGGTGATTCGGATTGCCGTACAATCGAACAACGTGTCTGATTTTGCACTCAACATCGTTTTTGAAATTTCCCTTGCCTTGAAACGGAGCCGGACGGCGTAAATACGGACGTAGAGCAAGTATATACGCCTATACACCTAAAAATCACTTTATTTCTTGTTCCAAATCGTCAAAAATGTCACAATCAAAGAACTCTCTAAGCGTAATATCCAACCCGTCACACAGCTTTTTTATTGAAACCACGCCCGGATTCTTGCTCTTTTCGTTTAAAATGCTGTACACGGTTGACGGCGGCACTCCTGCATAATTAGCAAGTGTATTAACGGCAATTCCATATTTTTCGCACAGCTCGATAATTCTTTTTTCGACCGCCTTTTTTGTAGTCATGTATATATTGCTCCTTGATTTACGAAATATCGTATATCAAGAATAACAGAATTCTATACGCATTGTGTGGGATATATCGTAATTCGTTTTCAACTTTTACTTGACTTGTGTAAAATATCATGCTATAATATTCCAAAATAACCTTTTCGGCAGGAGAAAACAAATCAATGAAGAAGTTTATAGCAATACTGCTCACAACGGCAATGCTCATAAGCATTGTACCGCCTAACGCATATGTACATACAGCTAACGCAGACGGCTCAATCACACGAGCAGAGTGGATTCGAGAGCTTGTAGCATTATTTGATATGACGGTTGAAGACGACAATATGCCTGACGATTACTTCACCGATATAACCACGGATTCAATACATTATCGAGATATTATGGTGGCTACGGAATTCGGCGTGATTGACCTTGAACCCGGTTATTCGTTTAACCCCGATGACCCTGTTACAAGGGATTTTGCCGCTCAAACAATGAATTTCTGCTTGGGATTTATGCCGGAAGACCCCGAAGTTGTGTCCGACCACACGATTATCGCAGTTCAGCGCGGGTGGTTTGCTTTAATAGGCGGAAGTTTTATGCCGGAGCGGCAAATCACACAACAAGAGAAGCAAACAATGCTTACCGATGCGCTTATTGTATTGACTTCAACGATAATCGACCCTAATCATGAAAATGAATTTGAGTTTGCAGACGAGGTTATTGAAATTCCGCAGGGAACTATTGTTTTTGTTGACGAAAACGATACGGTTACGATTTATAACAATTCGCAAACATTAGCGGCGGGAGATAACTTTGTTGTGTTTGTGAATGATTTTCCTGTGGCTTACACCGCACAATCGGTTTCGGTTTCGGGAGCGGTTACGACAATCTCAACGCGTGAATTAGAGCTTGATGAAATCATCAAAACTGCTAACGCCGAGGGAATTGCAGAAGTCGATTTATCGTTAACCGAGCCTATCGGCGATGCTATTATTACCCCTGTTTACAGCGAAAATCAGCCACAAGCATTCAGTGCGTTAGGCATAAATCCGACTGATACTTCACTCCTTGAAGGTATCAATGTCAAAAAGAAAATTTCTCTCGGAGACGGCGGAATGTCGTTTGAGGTAGATGTGAAATTATCCAATCTTTCTTATGATTACAGATTTGATACACTTAATCAAGAGTTTTATTTTATATTAAAAGGAAACTCTGAGTTTAAAAGCTCGGTGGCGGTTGACCTTTTAAAGATGTATGAAATCCCAACGGCAATAGATTTAGCACAAATAAGAATATTAGGCGTAGGTATGGTAAAGGTTTCCTTAACGTATTCTTTAAAAGGAAAACTCAGTTTAGTTTACAATTGTGATTTTGAAACGGGTCTGCATTATACAAAGGATGACGGATTCCGTTTAGTGCGGAATTTCAGAAAGCAGAGCTTCTCGCTTTCGGCAGAGCTTGAATGTAAGGTCGGATTAAAAATATCAGCCGGAATTGATTTATTGAAAATAGTAAGTGCCAATATTTTTGTGGAAATAGGCGGAAAGCTTAAATGTCAAATTAAAACATATACCGATAACAAATCGCCGTTCGTATGCTCGCATTGGTCGGCGCATCTTTACTTAGACATCGGCGCGGAAGCGAAATTCTTCAAGCTTAAATGGGAAAGCAAGCTCGAAATATTCCACGAGAAAAACAGCCCCGTAAGAATCGCAAGGCATTTCGAGGACGGGAAATCTGTGCCGAGTTGTATTCGAAATAAAAGTTATTTCTACGGAAATGGGTACAGCACTCCGTCGAATTCGCGGTATATTGGAGCAAAATTAGGCGGCAACAGGGAGGCTCTTCCGGCTACTATAAATAGCAGTATGACATTAACGCAGAATATGAGTTACCATAGCGATGTGTATTTTACCGGCGGAACAATTGATTTGAACGGACACACATTGACAATCACCGGTGATTTTATTCAAGGCAGTCCGAACACCGGTAGCACGGTTGCTATAATGAAAATCAACGGAGGAACATTAAATATCGGCGGCGACTATCGAATTCAATCAAGAACCGTTGATTCTTCAACAAGTGAGGTCACTTACGGCGATTGCAAAGCCACTTTACGCATGGAAGACGATTCCGATTATGCGAGGGTGGCAGGTGATTTTATTGCTTATTCAAGCAGATTAAATACGTATTCTTCTAATAACCCGAGACATTATCTCTTGGCGGGGACAATGGAGTTCAGAGGCGATTTTACATTAATAGAAACCCCAAATACCTATCACGTTGATACCGGGTTTGACCCAACTGGTACACACAGAGTCTTTTTCAACGGAACAGGACGACAAAACGTACATTTCGATGAATACAGTTGGGCTTGGTTTAATAATTTAGAGGTATCTGAGAAATCTGTTTTATCGACAAGCGGGACATTAAAAATGAAAAAGTTAATGTCTGATGTAAAAATAGAGTCTGATGAAGTTATACTCAGTAATGCCGGTGGTGCAGGAAATTTTAGCTTAAATGGTTTTGACATGGAAATTACAGGCGATGTTACAATTTCACAAAGGGTTTTTATTGATAGGGGGAGTACGCTTAAAATAAACGGAAATTTGTTGTCTGTAAGTGATTATATTGGTATCGGTTGTTTATCTGAAACGCTCGACAATGATGTAGAATATACCGGAGGTAGCACCGGTGTTATGTTAGTAAACGGTAATTTGACACAAATTGGGGGGCAAATCGGTCTCGGTGGTTTAAGGACAGGGAGTGGTTTATACATTGGGAATGGCACCGGTTCCTTAATCGTAAATGGTGACTATCGAAGTCAGAACAAAGAAACAGACGCCGAAACCGGCGAGGTCAGTTATAGTTATGGTTGGGGGCTTTTAACAATGTGCGAAGTGTCAAGCTATATGAAAGTAACAGGCGATTTTATAATGCAGTCAAACATTGGAAACTTGAACTATCATACGGGCGAATATAGGGGGAATCTAAACGCAGGAAAATTAGAAATCGGCGGTGATTTTATACAATTAGACCCCGGCTTTAGTGGTCATGATAATTTTCGTGCAACTGGTACACATACCATTATATTAAACGGAAAAGGTCAGCAGAATATTCACTTTGATAACGAATGGGATTCTATGTTTAATAATTTAATCATAGCGAATAAAACAGGTCCGATTATATTTGAAACCGCAGCAACCATTTTAGGAAACCTCAACCAACCTGGCGGTGCGGTTATTGAAAATCGTGATAACGCAATAGCATGGAGCGATGAACACGGAAACATCGGGTGGGGTGGATTTCTTGAAGACCACAACGAACTTAATGCGGACATTAATCGTTTTGTAGGTAACGCGCTGAATGTAATCCCAACATATTTAGATTGTGAAATGTTTACAAGCGGCAACCCTGCACCTGCGAAGTGCGAGGTCTGCGGCATACTTTTGGAGCACTGCATTTGCGAACCGCCTCTTTATATTTCATCATTCAATACTACAGGAAACTCGTGGATTGAAATTAGTAACACTTCCGATGATGATATTTCTTGCAAGGGGTTGTACCTTTCTAACGATAGCGATGATTTATATAAATGGCAAATGCCGTCGGTTATAATAAGGCAAGAGTCATCGGTTCGAGTTAAGAGCAATGACAACAATGTTGATGTTGTTATGAAAAGGATGCAAGCTAATTATAATTTCAAATTCGGTGAAAGGATGTACTTGTCCGACGCTGACGGAAAAATTTTATTTGAAGTTGATTTAGTATAAGCTTTATAATGAGGACTCACATCAGACAACTTATTGGCTTAACAATCGGTGCTTATGCACCGATTGAGAGGGCTTGGGACACAGTCCCATATGCACTAACTTAAAGCAATTGCAAAGGTTTTCGTTTCTTTCGCTTTTCTGTTTGAAGATTGATAGCAATAGAAATAAAATCATCTTCAACACATGATAA